>R27__coassemble_659_pt1 | contig 20070 bp, 14 predicted proteins | sample R27__metabat2_low_PE_024 | metagenome-assembled genome bin R27
ATACCATAATAATTTATTAATTTTAACAGATTTTAACAATGAAAACTAAAACATTGGTATTAACAATATTTATAAATTGAAATAAACAAATATAAAGTTAATATAAAAATTATCCCATGGAGGAATTATTATTAGTGACGATGTTGATATGATGTGTGGACTTGAAATCCACGTACAATTAGAAACCGAATCAAAATTATTCTGTGATTGTCCTACCAATTATCAGGACGCACCAATAAATTCAAACATCTGCCCAATCTGTTTGAACCAACCAGGTGCTAAACCACATCCAACAAATGAAAAAGCATTGGAAAATGCATTGATGATAGCTTTGATGCTTAACTGTGAAATTGATCAAGATGTAATCTATTTCATGAGAAAACATTACGATTATCCTGATTTACCTTCAGGTTATCAAAGAACTTCCGTTCCTATTGGAATTAATGGAGAATTGAACGGAATTAGAATCAGAGAAATACACGCTGAAGAGGACCCAGGTCAATTTAAACCGGACAGAGGTACTGTTAATTTTAACCGTTCCGGAATTCCTTTAGTCGAAATTGTTACAGAACCAGATATAAAATCTCCAGAAGAAGCTAGAAACTTTTTAAAAGAACTAATACGTGTTTTACAATATAGTGGAGGAGCTCGTGGAGAAGGTACCATGAGAGCTGACGTTAACATTTCCATCAATGGAGGAAACAGAGTGGAAATGAAAAACGTTAATTCCATTAAAGGTGCTTACAAAGCATTGAAATTTGAGCTTGTAAGACAGAAAAATCTTATGAAAAGAGGAGTTGAAGTAAAACAGGAAACTCGTGCATACCTAGAATCACAAATGATTACTGTTGGAATGAGAATGAAAGAAGATGCTGATGATTACAGATTCATTACAGATCCAGATTTACCTCCAATGAAAATTAGTGATGAAACCATTCAAAGAATTCTAGAAACCATGCCTGAAGCTCCACACAACAAAGTTAAAAGATTTGTTGAAGATTATGACATTGATGAAGAATCAGCGAAAGTTTTAACATCAGAACTCGATTTAGCAATTGCATATGAAGAAGTCGTGAAAGAAGTCGATTCTAAATTTGCAGCTAAAGTTATGAGAGATGAACTTAAAAGAGTTCTTTCATATAATAAATTAGACTTTGCAGACAGCGGAATTACATCTGATGATTTGATTGAATTCTTAAAAATGCTTCAAGATAAAGAAATTACAGCAAAAGCAGGTCATAAAATCATCGAACAAATGCCTAATAATGATAAATCTCCTAAAGAAATTGCTGAAGAATTAGGATTGCTCGGTGTTGTAAAAGACGATGAAGTATTAGCTGCCGTAAAGCAAGCAATTGATGAAAATCCAAAAGCCGTTGAAGATTACTTAAGTGGTCAAAAAGCTTCCATCAACTTCTTGGTAGGTCAAGTAATGAGATTAACTCGTGGAAAAGCTGACCCTGGTGAAACAGTAAAATTATTGAAAGAAAATATTGAATAGAGGATGGGAACATGGCAGGGAAAAAATCTTATGTTAAAGATTATATGACTAAAAATGTTATCAATGTTACTCCAGATACAAAAACAGATGATGTTATTAATTTAATGAAAGAAAGTCGTCACAATAGTTATCCAGTTGTGGATAATGGTAAATTAGTTGGTATGATTACTGCATTTGACATAATATCAAAAGAATGGGCAGACACAGTTAAAGATTTAATGACAAGAAAATTAGTAGTCGCCAACCAAGATTTAACTATCAACGATGCATCAAGAGTAATGTTTAGAAGAGGAATTTCAAGAATGCCTGTTGTAGATGGAAACGGAGCATTAGTTGGAATTATTACAAACACAGATATGGTAAGATCACATATCGAAAGATCAACACCAACTAAAGTTGAATACTTTAAAAAGACCATGGAACAATTATACGGAATCAAAACTACATTGAAACACATGCCTGTTGAAACCAATAAATTGAGACCTACACAAGACAAAGTTTATGCAGATGAACTTGAAGGAAGGGCTTATGAATTGGAAAAAGGATTGGCAGAACCTGCAATTGTTGTAAAATCTGGAAACCGTTGGATTTTAGTTGATGGTCACCACAGAGCAGTAGCATCCAAACAAAAAGGATATGAAACAGTGGATTCATATGTCGTCGATTTAGGTCAAGACATTAAATTAGGTATGGAAAAAACTGCAGACAGGGCAGGAATTCGAACATTCAATGATATTGAAATTATTGATGATGACAAACATCCATTAATTGCACTTACAGAAAGTATGCAAGATCAAGCATCTGAGGATGATGATTAAATGGATAATGATAAAATCATACGCGAAGTATACGAAGTTTTAGAATCAAGAAGGGACAATCCCATTGATTCTTACACATCAAATATAATGCAAGACAGCGATAAAAAAGCTGAAGACAAAATACTTGAAAAAATAGCTGAAGAAGCTGGGGAAGTTTTACTTGCTGCCAAAAATGATGAAAATTTAGTATATGAATCTGTTGATTTGATTTTCCACACACTTTTAATCTTAGTTTACAAAGGTGTGGAAATTGATGAAGTCTTTGAAGAATTCTCCCGAAGAAGAAAATAAATTAAAAAGTACTTGGTTAAATTATGTTTGATACAACCTCCGAAAAGAAATTTCTATTGAAACAATTGGTTAAAAAGGATTTAACTGCAAAATATAAAGATTCTGTGTTAGGAATACTTTGGAGTTTCTTTAATCCTCTTTTAATCATGATAGTGTTTACTGCAATTTTTTCAATGCTGTTCGGCAGATCCATTGAAAATTATCCAGTTTACTTTTTATCAGGAAGATTAATTTATGACTTTTATAACTCTGCAACAAAAGGTGCGATGAGATCAATAAAAAGAAATGCAAGTCTTTTAAAGAAGATTTATGTTCCAAAATACATGTTTTCAGTAAGTGCAGTATGTTATGAATTCGTTAACTTCCTAATTTCATTTGTAATATTATTTGGAGTGATGATGGTCACTGGTGCACAGTTCCATTTAACAAGCATATATGCAATTATACCAATATTTTTATTAGTGATACTAATATTTGGAGTGGGATTGATTTTAGCTGTATGTAACACATACTTTTCAGATATCGGATATTTATACAACGTGTTTACTTTAATTTTAATGTATGCATCAGCATTGTTTTATCCTATGGAAATTGTGCCTGGAACTGTCCAAAGAATATTTTCTCTGAATCCAGTATACTCTGCAATTTCATGTTTTAGAGAAGCAGTTGTATATGGTGTTGTTCCTGATTTAAGCACATTACTTTATTTAGCAGCATTTGCATTTACAGTATTTTTCATAGGCATTTTACTATTCGGCATTTACGATAAAAAATTAGCATTAGAAATTTAAAAAGGGTAATGATTATGAGCATATTTGATAGATTTCAAAGAGATAAAAAAAATCCCATCCAAAAACTGGATACCGAAGTTGCCATTGAAGTAACCGATTTGGTAATGGAATTTAAAGTTACAAAAGATAAAATTGATACCCTTAAAGAATACGTCATTAGGACACTGAAACGTAACAAAAAAGAAAAAAGAAAAATTAGAATTCTTGATGGAATTTCATTTAAAGTCTATAGAGGAGAAAGAGTAGGCATTCTTGGGTTTAACGGATCTGGAAAAAGTACTCTTTTAAGAATTATATCCGGAATTTATGAACCTACTGAAGGTAGTGTAAAGATTAATGGAAAAGTTGCACCATTACTTGCAATTAGTGCAGGTTTTGATAAAAACTACACTGGAAAAAATAATATTTTCCTAAATGGTGCCTTTTTAAGTATGGATGAAAATTACCTTAAAGAAAAATATGATGAAATCGTCGAATTTTCAGAACTTGGCGAATTTATTAATTATCCTGTCAAAAATTATTCAAAAGGTATGCAAGCAAAATTAGGTTTCTCAGTTGCAACTGCAATTAAACCAGATATATTAATACTTGATGAAGTACTTGGAGTAGGAGACATCAAATTTAAAAAGAAAAGTAATGCAAAAATCCAATCAATGATGAAAGATGGTGTTACTGTACTTCTTGTTTCTCACTCCATAGGGCAAATCAAAAAAATTTGTGACAGATGTATTTGGATTGAAAATGGAAAAATTGTAATGGAAGGAGAAGCAAAAAAAGTTTGCGACGCTTATGTAAAAAGCAGTAAAAAGAAATGAAAAGGTTTAAAAATGGATAAAAGATGGATTTTAATTATTATAATAGCAATTATTGGATTAAGTTCAATGTACCTAATTGTAGATGAATCAATGACAGTAGGTAGTGCAATTACAACTTTCAGCAAAACTACCATCACAATACCTGAAGGATTTTCTGTTGAAGACACAAGCAACAACCTTCTAACATTATATAATAAAAATAATAATGAAAAAATAGAGATTTATGATTTTGGTAAAGGAAATACCATAAAAGAAATGCAAACAAATATAACATCAGAAATTCTTGAAGAAGAAGGTTTGAATAATGTCACAAATAGAACCATTAACTTAGAGGATACTGAAATTAGTCAAACAATATTAAAAAATGGAAGTAATTCAAAGGTTGTTATTTCATATTTTTATAAATATAATCACACATATTCAATAATTATGACAGGATATAATAAAGTAAATACTACAACACAAGATTTAGATTGGATATTATGCACATTACGCCCAGATTACAAACAATCACAAGATTAAAGAGGAATGAAGTTGAGTGAATTTAAATTTACAGCAATTATTCTAGGAAATAATACATTTAATGAACTTAAAAAAACACTCAACTCAATTATTAATCAAACATTAAACTTTAATGAGAATATAGAAGTCATTATCATTGATAACAACACAAATTATGTGCAAAATATTTTTAATAATGATTATGCTGAAAATATAAAATGTTTTGAATCAAATTCTCCGATTGCAGCTAATATCGGACTTGAAAATGCTAATGGCGACTACCTTATTTTTTTATATGCTAATGATTATCTCTCAGAAGATGCATTAGAAAATGCTTTAAATCTAATTGAAAATGATAAAAATCTAGATTTAATAGTTTTACCAGTTTATTACTATAAAAACGGAAGAAAAGAAAGATATTTAAATTACATCATTGACGAAAATGGAATTTTTGACTTGAATAAAAATCCAGAACATGCCCAGTTATTAGGACCATCCACAATTATCAAAAAAGAATCCATTAATAATATTCGATATTTAAATGAATATAATCATCAACATGATTTATTAAATGAAGTATCCCTGAATTGTTCAAAATTAGGAATTTGCAAACAAGGAAGCTTTTTTATTGAAAATATTGAAGAAAAGATACTTCCAACAGAAGAAATTGCTCTAAATGATGAGGAATACTCAAAATTCATAGAGAATAATCTCAATAGAATAATCAAACAAAGCAAAAGCAAATTTAAAGAAATTCCAAAGTTTGTACAGTACGAACTATTAAATCAACTTAAATGGCTTTCAGCCATAGAAAATTCCAAAGAAGAATTGGACTTAGCTAAATTAAAACCTTTTATTGAAATTATTGATGACAATATAATCATGAATAATATCTTAATTGACAATGACACCAAAATCTTTTTATTCAACCTAAAATATGGTCAAATTCCAAAAGATTTAATTGAAAAACTCAATTTGAATACTGTATTTATCGATATTTACGACATAATTAACAACAATCTGCACATTGTGGCCAGCGCGATTACAGTTGCAGATAGAAATCTAGACATATTGGTTAATGGTGAAAAAATAAACATATCAATACTAAAATTTCCACAATATGACAAGTACAGTTTAGGGCATAAATATGCTTCAGATTATTCTATTAAAGCTACAATACCATTATCAGACAGTAAAAAATATGAAATTCTATTCAAATCAGAAAATAAACAATTAAATATTGATTTTTCAAGACCATGTAACTTTTCAAAATCCATAGGCTATGCTAAAACAAAACATTACATCAGTATTTTAAAAGAAAATAAAATAATAGTAAAAAGAAAAACCACATTGAACTGGATAAAGCAAGAATTAAGCACCCAAATAAACATGATAAGACGCCATGAATCTGGATTTTTAAAAGCATTGCCGTTTAGAATGGCTTATATGATAAGTTATCCGTTTTTAAAAAATAAAAGAATATGGTTTTATATGGATCGCCCTAATGAGCCCGACGATAATGGATTGCATCTTTTCAAATATTCTGTAAAACAAGATGAAGATATTGATAAATATTTCATCATAGACGCAAACAATGAAGATTTTGATGAAATTAAAAAAATAGGCAAAGTTCTACCATATAAATCATTGAAACATAGATTTTTAGGACTATATGTCGAAAACATAATATCTTCTCATCCCGATAATGAAATAATTTATCCATTTTGGGGAGGTTATCCATTCTTCGCAGGTCTTTTAAAATCAAACAATATATTTCTACAACATGGAATACTTAAAGACAATATTTCAGATTGGTTAAATATAAAGAACATGAATTTATCTTTCTTTTTAGTAAGTTCAAAAAAGGAATATGATTCCACTTTCAAATATCCTTACAACTATGAAAAAGAAGTCATTCAACTACAGGGTCTGCCAAGATATGACAACCTTAAAAATGTAGAGGACAAACATGAAATAATCATTATGCCATCATGGAGAAGATATCTCACTAGAAAATCAAATGAATATATTGCCGAATCAGAATATTTCAAACGCTTCAACAGTTTGATAAATAATGAAAAATTAATCGAAAAAGCCAGAGAACATAATTACGAAATCATATTCAGGCCCCACCCAAATGTCTACAATTTTATAGAATTATTCGATGAAAACGATTATGTTAAAATTGATTATGAAAAAACAAAGTTTCAAACATTATTTAATAATGGATCTTTACTGATAACCGATTATTCATCAGTAGCTTTTGATTTTGCATATTTATACAAACCAGTCCTCTATTACCAGTATGGAAACGACTATCATTTTGATACTGAAAAAAGCTTTTTTGACTATGAAAGTATGGGAATGGGAGAGATATGCAAAAATGAAGATGAACTTGTTGATTTGATAATTGGATATATTGAAAATGACTGCAAAATTAAAAATAAATACGTTAAAAGAATTGACGACTTTTTCTTATTTAACGATAAAAACAATTGCAAACGAGTTCATGAAGCAATACATGAAGTTCCTTTAAAAGATTAACACATATACAATTTTTTTGAAATTTCTGCTTTTATATTTGAAACCTTGTTAATACAATAATTTTACATTCATTTCTAAAATCATCACCAAACAGCTAATTAGCAACTTTGGAAAAACTCATGGATTTTAGAATCGAATATCCTACAATGCATTTTAATCCGTGTTAACAATACTAAGAGCAAAAACTCCCGCTCCAAAACCGTTATCAATATTTACAACAGCAATTCCAGGAGCACATGACTGAAGCATTGCATCAAGTGCAACTCTTCCACCTTCACCTACACCATAACCAATGGAAGTTGGAACACCAATAACAGGAACATCAACTAAACCTGCAACAACTGAAGGCAGTGCCCCCTCCATTCCGGCACAAACAATGAATGCACGAACACCTTCCTTAACCATATGGGCAATCTGAGGAAACAGCCTGTGGATTCCTGCGACACCAATATCATAAGATGTGATGGCTTCACACCCCCCTTCCTCAACAATCACTCTTGCTTCTTCAGCGATGTTAATGTCTGAAGTGCCTGCAGTAATAATACCTATTTTTGCAACAGGATCTTTTTTAGCAATTTGTTTTCTAATAACTAAAATTTTGGCCCGTCTGTTGTAATCAAAAATAAATGAATCATTTCCCAAATCATTTAAAATATTTTCATATCTTTCAAGAGACAATTTTGTTATGATTAAATCATCATCACTGTTTTCAAGATATCTCTTAATAATTAAGATTAAATCATCATAATCCTTACTTTCAGCAAAGATTGCTTCTGGAAAACCTGTACGATTATTCCTTTTTATATCAAATTTAGCAACATCATCAAATTCTAAAATTGCATCTGCTTTTAGAAGATTTTCAGCTTCTTCAACAGCAATTTCTCCACGGACCAATCTTTCAAGAATATCTTTCATAGTATTACTTAGGATAAAATTTTATATAAAATTTAACTTAAATAATATATTTATGAAAGCTCAAAAGGTTTTGACACAAGGAATAGTTCAAGGCGTAGGATTCAGACCATATGTATATAGACTAGCAACCGATTTGAATCTTAAAGGACATGTCCGAAACCTTGGGAATGTCGTTGAAATCATAATTGAAGGAGAAAACACAGAATCATTCATTGAAAGACTTCCCAATGAGCTGCCGCCAATCGCCAAAATTGACTCAATGATAATAGAAGATATCGAAAGCGAGAATTATCCTAATTTTGAAATTATTGAGAGTGATGATGCATACTCCGGAGTAAGCGTTATCCCCCCGGACATTGCAATTTGTGACAAATGTCTTGAAGAAATTAGAAATCCAAAAGACAGACGATATAAATACCCATTCAATGCATGCACCGATTGCGGACCCAGATTTACAGTTATTGAAAGTGTTCCCTATGACCGAGTGAGAACTTCAATGGATGAATTCCCATTATGTAATGATTGTCTTGTGGAATATAAAGAGCCCCTTAACAGAAGATATCATGGAGAAGCCATTTGCTGCAGTGAATGCGGACCACAAATGGCATTTTATGACGGTTTAAACAAAATTGATTGTGAAAACCCTATTAAAAAAGGAGCAGACATACTGAAAGAAGGCAAAATATTAGCAATCAAAGGAATCGGCGGGACACATTTAGTTGTCGATGCATATAACGATGATGCAATCAAAGAACTTAGAAAACGTTTAAACAGACCAAATCAGGCCTTCGCAGTTATGAGCAAGGATTTAAAATCAGTCAAAAATTACGCTCACCTATCCGAAAAGGAAATCAAAACAATTACAACAAATAAAAGGCCAATTGTGATTTTAAAGAAAAATGATAATTATCCATTTCCAGAATCACTCTCTCCAGGTCTTCACAATATTGGAGTGATGCTTCCTTACTCTCCGATGCATTATTTGCTTTTTGATGAAAGCGATATAGACACATATGTCATGACTTCAGCAAATACTCCCGGAGAGCCGATGATGATTAAAAATGAAGACATTATAAATGGAGTCAATGACTATTCTCTAGTGCATAATCGTAAGATATTAAATAGATGCGATGATTCCGTTATCAGATTCAGAAACAATGAACTGTCATTCATCAGACGTTCAAGAGGATATACACCAGAACCATATAAAATCAATTATGATGTCAATGATTTGAATGTGTTGGCTTTAGGTCCTGAACTTGACGTTACATTTTCCATTGCCAAAGACGATATAGTATATCCTTCACAGCATATCGGAAATACAAATAAACCCAAAACATTGGAATTTTTAAAGGAAGCAATTGAAAACATGCAGAGGATTACTAAAATCAGGGAATTTGATGCAATTGCATGTGATATGCATCCTCATTTTTTCACAACACGACTGGCTTATCAATTAGCTGAAGAGTATGGTGCAGAAGTAATGCCTATACAACACCATCATGCGCATGCCATTGCTCTTGCTAATGACAGTTCAATTGATGAAATGATTGTTATTGCAGCTGATGGAGTAGGTTACGGTAGTGATGGAACCAGTTGGGGTGGGGAAATTCTTTATACTGACATTAAAGATTTTGAAAGATTAGGGCATCTTGAAAGTCAACTTATGCCCGGTGGAGATATGGCAACAAAATATCCTGCAAGAATGCTTGCAAGCATCCTGAAAGATGAGGATTTGACTAAAAATTATGTCAATCATTTCAAATACGGAGAAATCGAAATTAAAAATATTTTCAAGCAATTGGATTCTGGAATCAATGTTGGAAAGACCACAAGTACAGGGAGAGTTCTCGATTCAATGGCAGTTGCACTTGAAATATGTGATAAGAGAACATATGAAGGAGAATGCTCCATGAAACTTGAATCATGTGCTTATTACTCAACAACTGATTTGGAAATCCCATACATTATTGAAAACAATACATTGAATACAACTGAGATTTTAAGAGATGTTGTCAGATTATATCAAAATGGAGCAAAAAAAGCTGATATTGCCCGTGCAGGACAAATTGCTGTTGCAAAGGGATTAAGTGAACTTGCAATAAGTTCAGCAGATAAGAAAAATCTCAATAGCATTGGAGCCACAGGGGGCGTATTTTACAACGAAGCCATTACCGACACCGTTAAAAATTTCATTGAAAATAATGGATATGATTTTATCCAACATAAAAACACTTGCGCAGGAGATGGATCAGTATCCCTTGGACAAGCGATAATAGCTAAAAAAAAGTAAAGAGAATTGTTTGAAATTGAATTCAAACAATTAATTAATGACCACACAACTGTTCTATCTACTTCTATAAGTTCTTTCAAGAATATATTCGGCTCTTTCCAAAAGATTGCCGTATAATCTTATTTGATTTTTCAACTCATCGATAGCTTCGAGCTGTCCGGCATCAATTCTTTTTTCAATATCTAAAAGTTTTGACCATTCGTCACCTGATGGAAGCTGTAGCGTATTCAACATATCATCTGACAGATTTACATCGAAGGTGTTTCTATTGATTGTAATGTGAATATTCACTTCGTTTTGTAAATCATAGTATTTACGCGGACGACCTCTTAAAATTTTCTTATAAGAAGAATTCAAGATACCTATATCTTCCATAGCACGTAAATGTTCAATGATTGCCTTTTGACCAATATCCAGCTCATTAGATATTTCACTAACAAACATAGGTTCTTCCCTTAAAAGGTTAATAATATCTCTTCTAGTTTTACAGCCCATTACATCAAGTATATCTTCTTTATCAATATCTCCTAAATGGTCGTTATAGTTTCCTCTAATTTCTATGTGGCCATTAGAAGAATTGACATTTTTATGATATTTATCATTTTTAATGTCTTCACTATCTCTCATGGTAATACATTATATCATATAATATATTTAAAGTATTGTATTTTTATTACTACTTGTAAGAAAAAAGTCAAAATAATCGAAACCTTTATATAACTTTTTGTTACTATAATATAGTAAGAGAAAGATAACTTTTTGTTACTTTAATATTTGGTTCTGAAAAACTTAAAGTAATAACTCTTATAAGATGAACCATTTTCCTATATGTCCATAAATTCCCAAAACCAATATTAAAGTTCTTAAAGTTTAATATTCTCGATGCAGAGTTATTACATTAGTTTTTCAAAAAGCAATAAAAGGGTGCACGTATGACTGATGAAAATAAAAGCGAAACTGAAGTTGAAACTCAAGATAATCAAGAAAACTATGATGAACTTCTTGAAGAGTTAACTCTTAAGGATGAAGAGATAGCCAAACTTAAAGAAGATCTTGAAAAACAAGAAAATGAAACTCAAGAATATATTTCATTATCACAAAGACTTCAAGCAGATTTCGAAAATTTCAAAAAAATTACAGATAAGCAAAATAAAGAAATAATCAAATTCGCTAATGAAAATATTATTAAAGAGTTCATTGATTGTTATGAAGACTTTGGTAGGGCTTTAGAAATTGAAAACGATAAAGATTTAAAAGAAGGAGTAGAACTCATCTACAATAAATTTAAAGATATCTTAACAAAAGAAGGCGTAGAAGAAATTCCTGCAAAAGGTGAAAAATTTGACTTGAACAAACATGAAGCATTAATGGTTCAAAAGTCAGATGATGTCGAAAACGGATATGTTATAGATGAACTGATGAAAGGATACATGTACAAAGATAAAGTCCTTAAATACTCCAAAGTTATTGTTTGTAAAAAATAAAATTCAAGTTTATTAAATTATTTATAAAAAAAATAGGTGATAATTATGTCTGATTCAAAAAAAGAAAAAATTATTGGTATTGATTTAGGAACAAGTAACTCAGCAGCATCTGTACTTGTAGGAGGTAAACCAACCACAATTCCTTCCGCTGAAGGAGCAAGTCAATATGGTAAATCTTTCCCAAGTTATGTTGCATTTACTGATGATGGTCAAATGTTAGTTGGTGAACCTGCAAGAAGACAAGCAGTTACAAACCCAGAAAATACTATCAGCGCAATTAAAAGAAGCATGGGTACTGACCACAAAGTAACTGTAAACGGAAAACAATATTCCCCACAAGAAATTTCCGCATTCATCTTACAAAAAATTAAAAAAGATGCAGAAACATTCCTCGGAGAACCTATTGAAAAAGCAGTAATTACCGTACCAGCATACTTTGACGACAACCAAAGAACCGCTACTAAAGATGCAGGAACAATTGCAGGATTAGATGTTGTAAGACTTGTAAACGAACCAACCGCAGCAAGCCTCGCATACGGTCTTGACAAATCCGAAGAAGATGACATGAACATTATGGTATACGACTTAGGTGGAGGTACCTTGGATGTAACCATCATGGAATTCGGTGGAGGAGTATTTGAAGTAAGATCCACCAGTGGGGACACTCAACTCGGTGGTACCGATATGGATAACGTATTAATCAAATACTTAGCTGATGAATTCAAAGCTAAAGAAGGAATCGACTTAATGGATAATGACCAAGCAGTACAAAGATTAAGAGAAGCTGCTGAAAAAGCAAAAATCGAATTATCCACCACTACAACTACCGAAGTAAACTTACCATTCATTGCAATGGGTGCTGACGGAAGCCCTAAAAACTTAATCATTTCACTTACAAGAGCTAAACTAGAAGAGCTCGTTGATTCAATTGTAGAAAAATCAGGTAAACCAATGCAACAAGCATTAGATGATGCAAAAATGAGCAAATCTGAAATTGATAAAATCATTTTAGTTGGTGGACCTACCAGAATGCCAATTGTACAAAAATTCGTAGAAAAATTCATAGGAAAACCAGTTGAACGTGGTATTGACCCAATGGAATGTGTATCCATGGGAGCTGCTATTCAAGGAGGAGTATTAGCTGGAGAAATTAAAGACATCGTTCTTTTAGATGTAACTCCATTATCATTAGGTATTGAAACCTTAGGTGGAGTATCAACTACATTGATTGAAAGGAACACTACTATTCCTACCAAAAAAAGCCAAATATTCTCCACAGCTGCAGACAATCAACCTTCTGTAGACATTAACGTATTGCAAGGGGAAAGAAAAATGGCAGCAGACAACACTTCACTTGGACGTTTCCAACTTGTTGGAATTCCACCTGCTCCAAGAGGCGTTCCTCAAATTGAAGTAACATTCGATATTGATGCAAACGGTATTATCAATGTAACTGCTAAAGATAAAGGAACAGGAAAAGAACAAGCTATCACAATTACTTCCTCAACAAAATTATCTGATGAAGAAATTGAACAAAAAGTCAAAGAAGCAGAAATGAATGCTGAAGCAGATGCAAAAAGACAAGAAGAAATTGAAATCAGAAACAATGCAGACTCATTAATTTACACTTCAGAAAAAACCTTAGATGAACTCAAAGATAAAGTATCTGAAGATGAAAAAACTAAAGTCGAAGGACTTGTAGCTGAATTAAGAGAACTTATAGCTGGCGATGATATTGATGCCATTAAAGCTAAGTCTGATGAATTATCCAATGTAGTTCAAGAAATTGGTGCTAAAATTTATCAACAAGCACAAGCAGAAGCTCAAGCTCAACAAGCTCAACAAGAAGCTGGTGGAGCAGATCCTAATGCCGGTGCTAAAGACAAAGATGATGACACAATTGATGCAGACTATGAAGTAAAAGACTAGAATTAATAATAATGTTTTATTAAATTGTTAGGAAATATAATAAAATCAGAAATCAGAATCAATCAATAAACTAACAATGAGATAAAACTACTATTATTTTTTCTATTTATTTTTTAAAACATACTAAGGTGAATAAATGGCAGACAAGCGAGATTATTATGAAGTTCTTGGAGTAGACAAATCTGCAGATGAAAAGACAATTAAAAAAGCTTATCGTAAATTAGCCAGAAAATACCATCCAGATGTTTGTGATGAGCCAGATGCTGAAGAAAAATTTAAAGAGGTAAGTGAAGCTTACGCTGTCTTGTCAGATGATGAAAAACGTCAAAGATATGATCAATATGGTCATGCAGGAATGGATGGATTTACTGCAGAAGATTTCTATCAAAACGTGAACTTTGATGATATTTTCCAAGGTTTCGACATTGGAAACATATTTGACATGTTTGGTTTTGGTGGAGGCTCTCGTTCACGTGGAAGAACCGGTCCTCAAAGAGGTTCAGACATATATACTGAAGTTCCAATTACTTTAGAAGAAGCATTTACTGGATGCGATAAAGAAATCAAGATTACAAGAAGTGAACTATGCCCTACATGCCATGGTTCAAAATCCAAGCCAGGTGTTGAACCCGAAACCTGTAAAACATGTGGCGGAACAGGACAAATTAAAGAAGTCAGCAATACAATTTTAGGCCAAATGGTAAATGTAAGGCCATGTAGAGAATGTAACGGTACTGGAAAAATCATTACAGAACCATGTCCTGACTGTCATGGAAAAGGCAGTAAAAGAAAAACCAAAACAATTAAAATTGAGATTCCAGAAGGAGTTGATGAAGGCAACCATTTAAGAGTTTCCGGTGAAGGAAACTGTGGTGAAGCATCAGGCCTTGAAGGAGATTTAATTGTAACAGTTCACATTAAGAAAAATAAACAATTTGAACGTGAAGGAGATCATTTATACTACGAACAGCAAATTAGTTTCCCACAGGCAGCATTAGGTGATGTAATAAGCATTCCAACTATCGAAGGAAAAGAAGTTGAATTTAAAATTGCACCAGGAACACAAAGCGGAACCGTGTTTAAATTGAGAGGACAAGGTATGACATCATACAGACATTCAGGTAGAGGAAACATGTATGTCAAAGCCAATGTTGTAGTTCCTAAAAAATTAAACTCAAAACAAAAAGAAATTCTCACTGAATTTGCTGAAATCAGTGGCGATGAAATTAAACATGTTGAAAAAGGAATCTTTGACAGAGTCAAAGATGCGATGAAATAGATTAGCCATTTTGCTAATTTATTTTTCCACCACCATATTAATTTTAGACATGATTAAAACCACACCCCAACTAATTTTTACAATATAATTATATCTACATCAAATTATTTTTAATGAACCATTTGAAAATAGACTTTTTAATTATGTGAATGTAACTGTTATCACACAAGTTTTGAAATTTTCAAAATTATCAGAAATCATCAATATTTTGCTCGAAATTTTTAGGCAATTTAAACGAAATAATGATTAATTAAATAACATGCTAAAAATATTAATTGCATTAAAATAAGTAGTAAACCAATTAAAAATAATGTGTATTTTAAAAATAGTAAATATGAATTTAGACATCTACATGAAAAAATAAAAAAAGTATAGAGATTAAAAATCTCTATTTTTTAACTGTAATTTTAACAGATTTTGTGGATGCTTTGTAGTAAGCATTTCCAGCAAACTTAACAGTAGCTTTGTAAGAACCTGCTTTAGTTAATTTGGTAATTTTGAAAGTAGCTTTACCTTTTGCGTTGGTAGTAGCTTTATATGTTTTACCTTTAACTTTTAAGGTTACTTTGACTTTTTTAATAGCTTTATTTTTATTGTCTTTTAAAACTACAGCATATTTTTTAACTTTAGTTTTAGCTTTAAATGCTTTAGATTTAGCAGTTATTTTAGTTGCTTGTTTGGTGATCTTAATTGTTGAAGTTGCACTGGATTTCGCATAATTATTGTCACCAGCGAATTTCATAGTTAACTTATAAGATCCTGTTTTAGTTGCTGAAAGTTTGTAGCTGATTACACCTGCTGAACTAGTAGTGTAAGTTTTTGTTTTACCATTAAAAGTAATTGAAACTTTTTTATTTGCTAATCCATTTCCTTTCATATCCACTAAAGTTAATTTGAAGTTATATCCTGATTTAACTTTAGTTAATAAAACAGTTACAGATGAAGATGCTTTAATAGCAGAAGCGGAAGCATCTACTGTAATCGGAGTTGAAATATCCTTAGGACCATATTTTTCATTACCTTCAAATGAAGTTTTTGCAACATAATAACCAGCATCCAAGTCAACTACAAATGCAGCATAACCTTCATCGTCAGTTGTTGCATTGTAAGTCATATTGTTGACAGTTGAGAAAAGAGTAATGTTTTCAAGTGGAATACCATTTTCGTCATATGCCATTACAACATAGATTACACCATCAGCATATTCAGTATATACTCTTGGAGATGCTAAAATTATTTTATATTCAGGGTCATTGCTTGAAACAACAGCATTATCTGTTCCAACAACAGCATTATTACCTACACCTTTTGCACCTGCTAAATAGTTATCTTTAACTGTTGCTTTATTGTTAGTTAAATTAATAGCTGAATCACCAGTAGTTTGAATATTGTTATTAGTAATTGTAGAATTACCTTTAACAACTTTAATACCAATATTTTGAACTCCGAAACCTTCCCAAATAGATTCGTTACCTACATTAGAACCTTTTGCGGAAATTATGTTGTTGTCAACCACTAAATTAAATCCTCTGTATGCAATTCCTGTAGTATAATTTCCTGCTAAAACAACATTATTGCCAGTTACATTACTTTCAACATCACCTAATGAGAATCCGAATAGGTTATATGCGTCACCAGTAATATCATTACCTAAATAAGTTGCTGAAACATTAGCACCGTTCATACCAGAGTAAATTCCGTAAGCGGAAGTAGGAGATTTTACTGAAATTCCATTATCTTTTACAACTCCGGTAGCAGGGCCTTCGATATCGATACCGTTAGAGTAATAATTGGATGTTGTATCAATGGTGTTTGCTTCAATATTGAAATTATCACCAGTAATTATTAATCCGTAGATATAGGTATTTCCTTCAGATGTAATTTTGTTATTTGAAATTACAGCATTGTCTGTATTTTTGAAATCTACAGAGTAAATAGTATCATAATCTCCAACAACATCGATAAATATAACATTTACTTCATTATTATCAAAAGTAGTACCATTAGATTTTTCAACAACGATACCTTCGGAAATAGGAGAGCTTACCCAATTACCACTACCTGAAGGCACTTCAGCCCAAGGTACGTAAGAAGAAATCAAATCTAGGTCAAATTTATTAGAATTAATTACAGCACCTTCAACATCATTTATATAAACAGCATTGTTGATACCAGTACCATTTGTAGCACCTTGATAGTCAACAGTGTTATTGGAAACTATTAAACTAGCAGCATCTACAGCATAAATTGCATAAGCATTTTTATCAGTATTAGCAACAGTATTTATAAAGTTACCAGTTAATGAAGCTTCAGTCACATCATTGAGAATAGAAACACCTTTACCCGGACCGGCAATAACGTTGTTGTTAATGTTCACATTACCTTTAATAACTTTAATACCGACAGTTTCAACACCAAATCCTTCCCAAATTGACTCATTACCAACTTCACTGGATTCTAATACAACGCTATTGTCAGCAATGGTTAATTTGGAACCTCTATAAGCAATACCAGTAGTATAATTACCTTTTAAATTAATAAAGTTATTTAAAATATTACTGTCTACATCACCAACAGACATACCAAATACATTATAAGCAATACCTGAAATTTCATTGCCACTGTAGTTAGCATTTACATCTGCTCCATTCATACCAGAATAAATACCGTAAGCACTAACATCACTTATTACTAAAACACCATTATTTTCAACAACACCACTAGCAGGACCTTCGATATCAATACCATTAGCATAATTTTCGCTAATAGAAGTTATGTTATTAGCCCTTACGGTGAAATCATTACCTGAAAGAGTAATTCCATAAATATAATCTTTACCTCTGGAAGTAATTTCATTATTTGTGATTACAACATTATTGGAATTTTTGAAATCTACAGAGTAAATAGTATCATAACCGGATGCAGTAATGACATCAGTGAAATCAACAAATACAGTATTGTTATCAAAAGTAACCTTATCAGAATCATCAACAACAATACCTTCACTAATAGGAGAGCTTACCCAATTACCACTACCAGAAGGCACTTCAATCCAAGGAACATCAGCAGAAACTAAATCTAAATCAAATCTATTACCATTCACAATAGCACCATCAGAATTATAAAGATATATTGCATTATTGATACCTGTACCTTTAGTAGTACCTTGGTAATCGATATGGTTGTTAATAATTTCTAAACTAGCAGTATCATTAGCATAAATTGCATAAGCATTTTTATCAGTATTAGCAACAGTATTAATCAAGTTATTTTTTAATACCACATTAGTTTCATTGCCTTTTACGGAAACACCTTTACCAGGACCAGCAATTACATTATCAGCAATATTTGCAGTACCTTTAATAACTTTAATACCGACAGCTTCAACACCAAATCCTTCCCAGATAGATTCATTACCTTCTTCAGAAGAATTTAAAATAAATATATTGTCATTAGCAGATAAAGATGCACCTCTATAAGCCATACCAGTAGTATAATTACCATTAATTAAAACAGTGTTGTTTTTAACATTACTTGAAACATCACCTAATGAAAAACCAAAGATGTTGTATGCTTCACCAGCAATTTCATTTCCGCTGTAATTTGCACTTACATCTGCACCATTCATACCTGAATAAATACCATAAGCACTGCTGCCAGATTTAACTTCAATGACATTGTCTTCCACTACACCTGCAGCAGGACCTTCAATATCAATACCATTAGCATAATATTCACCAGCAGATTTAATATTATTAGCTCTTATTGTAAAATCATTATCAGAAATAATAATACCATAGATATAATCTTTACCAATGGAAGTAATATTGTTATTAACGATTACAGAACCTGATGTTCCTGAAAAATCAACAACATAAATAGTGTCATAACCATATGCAGTGACAACACTAGAATAAGTAGTATTTATATCATTACTATCTAAAACAGGACCATTTGAATCCCTTACAACTATAGTTCCACTAATTGGACTACTTACCCAATTTCCACTACCTGGAGGAACTTCTGCCCAACCAACATCAGCGGAAACAATTTTAGCCTTAATTTTGTTACCACTAATTATAGCATTATTGGAATTTGTAACACGAATTGCATAGTTAACTTCCCATCCGGTTGTTGCACCAGCATAATTAATGATATTGTTCATAATTTTTAAATTATCTGCAAAATCAGCATTAATTGCATATCCATTACTGCCAGCATTTGCATTAAAATTAATAGTAGAATCTTGGATTAATACATCAGATGCATTGGAAACAGAAATTCCAAATACACCTTTATCTTGATTAATAGTTAAACCGGAAATAACAACATCACTAGATTTGACATCTATAGAAATGTTAGTTAATACTGCATCATTACCGCTTATTTTAATTGAGCGGTTAAGTACAATATTATCTACACCAACATTAGAAATATCTCCACTAAATACCAATTCATCTGAAGTGACATTACTCAATAGAGATCCAGTACTATCAAAATAATTATTAAAATTATCTTTAGTTACAACATTTTCATCTGCACTCACTGCTTGAGAATTTTCATCAACAGCAAGTGGCTCATCGATAACAATTTCATTATCAATAGCTACAACATCTGTAGCATTGTCACTAGCAAAAGCTGCGCTTAATGACAACATTACTACAGAAAGCATGATTAATGAAATAAATATACTTTTTGCTTTGATAATTTCACCTCATTTTAATATAATTAAAATAAACAATAGCCATAAAAATCATAATTAATTGAAAAAAAAATTGACTATATGCATATAAGTTATATTTTAAAAATATTTAAATGTATTTAAAGAAAAATTGAAAAAAAAGTAAAATAAAGTTTAAATAACCTTATTTTTTAATCTGTATAGTATTTTTAATAGTACATCCACCAT
>R27__coassemble_672_pt1 | contig 19792 bp, 21 predicted proteins | sample R27__metabat2_low_PE_024 | metagenome-assembled genome bin R27
TATTAAGTGAAAATAATTCAGGAATCCCCATCCTCTATAGGATGGGGTGGTTCAAATATCTGATTGCTCTGCAAGGCATATGTTGCACACGGCATTAGGTGTGTCGATGTTTGAATCTTTGACGGGGCAATAGAATTTTCCGTTTTTCTCTTCGACTTTTTGGGATCCTGGAAATGGTGTTCCAACCTTATGAATAGGCTCTTCCAGAATGAATGTGGTGTAGATTGAAGCCAAACAGCCCATAATTGGGGTTTTGCTTTGAGAATCCTGTGTTCCATTAATGTAATTGGATTTTAATGTTTCGATGGCATCTGCAATGTCTTTTTTGTCGATGATTTTTTGATAATCTTTTGAATCTGTCATTATGTCCTTTACGCGAAATATGAAAATCTCAACATAGGACTTTTCGCTGTCTTTTCTATAGCTTTCCTGAACATACTTGTTTTCCTCGATTATCTGTGCACTGGCAGACATCATGTCAAATACTGAAATCGTTGATGCGTATTTCTTCAGCATGTCACGAACCAGATTGCCTGTAATGTCTTCATGCTTTGAAATGATGTCAAGAAAGTCATCGCACATTTTAAGATATTCATCAACCATTATAATTTCTCCAATATTTAAAATCCAAATGAATAACCTGCATTTTTGCAGATGCAATATCGGCATAAAGAGTTTTCATCCTTGATGCTCATGATTCTTGTTTTGCATTTGTATTCTCCGTTTTCTAAAAAGACCTGATCTTTTGTGGGATTGTCTCCAACAGGATGCAATGGTCTTTTGCCCATAAGCGCCAGATAAAGTGAAATGTACTTTGTAAACTCTCTGGTTTCCTCATCCCCTCCAGCATAAGTGTCAAAATAAAAGTCAATGTCCTTTTTGATGTTTTCAACCACTCCATCTTTTATTTCATAGTCTTCAGTAATGTCGATTGCAAAAATCTCATCCCATGTTTCTGAATTGTATTTGGCGAGCTGTTTTGTTAGGGGATCTTTGTACCTGTCATCGGTAACCTTGTTTTTGAGGTATTCGATAGGATAGTCTTTTAGGTTTTCCCTGATTTCTTTAAGTAGTTCTGTAGCTTTCATAATTATGTATATTATTTTTTTAATATATCTGATTTTTCTATTTCATTATTCTTTCAACAATATGGTTGAATGCCTCTTTTGATTCCGGAACCAGAGGATATACGGGATAGACGTGGTTCATACCTTCTCCGACGTTAAGTTCGACATTGATATCATTATCCTTCAGCTTGTTGTAGAAGTTGGTTACATCGTGATAAATCTGTTCATGTGTCCCAACGAATATTGTTGTTTTTGGAAAATTGCTCACGTCTCCAAATAGGGGACTTACCTTGTAGTCCTTCAAGTCCAAATTGCCTGCCCATGCTCTGCCCATTTCACGAAGGCCTTCAACTCCGCTCATCGGGTCTTTTTCAACATCATCGTATTTTCCTGACATTGACACGTCAACCCATGGGGATATGAGAATCAGGTTTTCAGGTTGCGGCAAATCGTTGGCAGCCAGATATTGTGCAAATGCTGCAGAAAGTCCTCCTCCGGAAGAGTCTCCCATGATGGTTATGGGTTTGTCCAGTTCTAACAGATGCCTGTAGAGTTTTTCGAGAATATCATAGGTTTCATCATAGGTATGGTTTGGAGCAAGAGGATACAATGGAGCAAATACTGTTCCGCTGACCTTTTTTGCAAGCCTGTCACAAAAGGATATGTGTGGAATCATGATTTCGTTAACGTATGCTCCGCCATGAAGATAGATAACAATCTGGCTGCAGTCTTTGCTGCCTTTGAATATGAGCGTCTGGCAGTTGAACATGTCTTTGCTTTCGACTTTGGATTTGTATATTCTTTTTGGAATTTTAAATTCTTCATCTTCCTCCGAGGAACGCTTCTGCATATGTTCACGGGCAGCGTCTGCACTTCTGAGATATTCCGGATGTCTTTTCTCCAGTGCATATTCGACGATTTTTGACATTTTTGACATTTTTTCACCTTGTAGCAATTGGTATATTTTTTGGTAATTTTGTTATATAATTTTTGAGGGAGTACAATCTATTTTTGCATTTTAATATCAAGATTTCATTAAAATATAAATATTATATGTATAAAATATATCTTCAAGAATTAAAAGGAGTCATAAATTCATGAAATTTAAATTGATGAAGGTATTTTTTCTTGTATTGTTGGCAGTTTTAGCAGTGAGTGCTGTATGTGCGGCTGACAATAATGCAACTGATGAGATAGTCAGTATGGAAACTAACCAAAGCTATGATGAAATTAGTTTGGAGAATTTCGATAGTGAACAGATTAATGAAATTGATTTAAATCGGACCGAAAAATCTGATGAAAAATCAAATGAGATATTGGGTAAAATCAATGAGGAAGATAAGATATTATCAAGTACCAATGTAACTCCAATATTAACTGTAAGTATTATTGCACCTGAAAAATTAACTGCAACAAAAACACCAGAAGCTAAATTAACTGCAACAAAAAAAGTCGCTGCTAAAATAAAAGTAACTAAAACTAAGTATAAAACATTTAAAGGTAAATCAAAATATAAATGGAAAATTAAATTAAGCACCTGGAATAAAATGAAAAAACAAGCAATAAAACATTATAAATTCTTCAGAAAACATGGCAGTTATTATCCTGGTTTTTCAAATGGTGTTAAAGTAACAATTAAAAGAGGAGGTCATTCATATAGAGGAACAGCGTTTGCAGTTAGAAACTATAAGGGAATGAGATGTGAAGTAAGAGGATTGCCTTATGGAGAACGTGCATCAACATGGGGTGATTATTAACTGTTATTCTTTAAAATCTTTTTTTGAAGAATATTGGACATTAGAAAAAATTCAATTGATTCGAGTGAAATGTTAAAACTAGCATTTTCAATCTTTTTTCCTTTTTGAAGATGGGTCAAAATTATTTTATCAAATAATTTTATTTGTTTGTGATTATTAATCTTGGAAGGGATTCATTTTTTGTTTCAGAGTATATTATTTTTAAATTAATGGGTATTGCGCATAATTTTGTTTCTGTTTTTGTTCTTTTCGTCTTACTGTATTGAATTTAGTATTTTTATAACAAAAATTAAATAAATGATACAAAAAACCTAATCCATCTAATTTTAACAATAACAATTATTAAATAAAACACCATATATTAACATAGTAAAAAATACATTTGAAAAGTAAAATATTCAGATTGTATAAACGAAAGTAGATAATTGAATTAATTTAAACCATGATAATATGTTGGAATGGAGTATTTGTAGTGATTGCGGTACAATTTTAGATAAAAGCCAAGAGACTTGTCAAAATTGTCATACTGATGTGGAAAAAATTCATATGGATTATTTGGTTAGATACTTCAATAACCTGAAATTTATAGTCAAGACAGCAAGTGTCTTTAAGCCATACATTGAAAACCTAAAGGACATTTCCATTGAAACGGCAATAATGGATGATTTGTTCAGATATTTTTCATATCTTGGCTGGGGTGATGGAAAGATTACTGAAAATGAAGTCGAATTTATAAATGTGCTTTTGGATACTGCTTATACTGAAGAAGACATATTGAAACTGGCAAACGAAGAAATTGATGATTATCCATTATCATTCAAATACCTGCATCAGCTAGACTTATATGGTAAAGACTTAGATATGCATGAATTAAGCTCAACAAATGAATTGTTTGGCTGTTATAAACTATTCGGTAAATTTTTCATAACAGTGGACAATGAACTTGATGATGTCGTATTAAATAAATATTCCACCTACATTAATAAACTAGAATCCAAATTAACAGATGATGATGTTAATTTAAAACCGATTAAACTCAGACAAAGCACCAACACTGCAAATACCGTTGAGGAAACTCACACTTTAGATGAATATTTACAGGAATTAAACAAACTCATTGGTCTTGAAAAAGTTAAAAAAGATGTAAATTCATTACTTAACCTTGTGCAAATTAGAGAATTGCGTAAAAGTCGAGGCATATCACAACCTCCAATGAGTTTGCATTTAGTATTTTCAGGAAATCCCGGAACAGGAAAAACAACAGTTGCAAGATTATTGTCAAAAATATATCATGAAATCGGAATTCTTTCAAAAGGCCATTTGGTTGAAACCGACAGGTCTGGGCTTGTTGGTGGATATGTTGGTCAAACTGCAATCAAAACTCAGGATGTAATTAAATCTGCAATGGGTGGAATTTTATTTATCGATGAAGCATATAGCCTAGCATCAACCAGTGAAAATGACTATGGTGCAGAAGCAATTGATACTCTTTTAAAGGCAATGGAAGATAATCGTGACGATTTGATTGTCATTGTTGCAGGTTATCCGGAACTTATGGACAAGTTCCTTAACTCAAATCCAGGTTTGGAGTCAAGATTCAACAAATTCATACTGTTTGAAGATTACAACGATGAGGAACTATATAAAATATTTCTGCTCATGTGTGAAGATTCCAATCTGGTGTTGGATGAAGGAGCTGATGAATACCTTCGCCAATACTTTAAAAAGATGTACGAGAACCGTTCCAAAAACTTTGCAAATGCCAGAGCTGTTAGAAACCTATTTGAAGAGGTGATAACCTCTCAAGCAAATCGTCTTGCTGGAAAAGACAATATAACTGATGAGGAATTGAATACATTGACATATGAAGATTTCTTAATAGGGGATGATTAAATGGGTGAAAAAATATGCATCAACTGTGGCGAAACTGTAAACGATAATGCTAACTTTTGTCCTAACTGCAAATCAACTTCATTTAGGCATAAGGCGGAAGTCACAGCAAATTCAAAGCCAAGTATCATTCATTCCTTGTTCTATTGGGAAGTTGATGGAAAATACATTTTGGCAAAATCAAAATTGGCAGCCCTATTCACATTTGCTGTAATGATTTTGTCCACTTTCGTTTCACCTGTTGTGCCAGGAATGATTATATTAACAGCAATAGTTACTCTGCTGGTATTTTTGATAGGATATCTTGGCCATTATTTCAAGTTCAAGCCATCAAAAGCCAAGCTTGACAACAATGATTTGGGTTTTATAACTGATTTGAAACATCTTCTGTTTTACTGGCAAAGCAAGAAAACTGGAGAATATGTCCTATCAAAGACAAAGGTATTCAGCATACTGATATTTATAATATTTTCATTGATTGCAGTCGTATCCAATTCACCTGCATTGGTTGTATATGTCGTAATAGGATTGATTTTTGCAATTCCAGCATCAATTATTGGTTTTGTAATACACAAGATTACTTATGAGGATGATACAAATGCTAAAAGGGTTTCATATACTGAAACTCAAAAGATGGAGCCTCCAAAAAAGACCGTGGAGACAGCTCCACAAGTCAGTGTCCATGAGTTTGACGAATATGAAAAGCAGCTGGATGACCTTAAAAACGAGTATTATAAAAAGGATAGTCGTGCCAGAGAATTGATTGAAAAGAAATTCGAGCCACCACAAATGACATATACTAAATTCATATCCGTAGTTGACAGCTCAACAAAGCTGTTCAACCAGGAAGCGGATAACATTTCAAACATCATAAGGCTCGCAAGTGAAGATTCACCGAGAATTGAATCTGAAATCAAATCAAAGTTCAATACACTCAATTCAATATCTGACAAGCTTGACGGCTTGATTGATGAGTTGGTACTGTCACTTGATCCTGCTGGTAATGATGATGTCGAAGGCCTGTTGGGTGATATGGAAAATCTAATAGATTCGATTAAAAATTACGATTAGGTTAAATATTTTAACCTATATATCTTATTATCATGACAAAGTGGCCATACACCAAATATGCAAATGTTAATCCTCAAGTTTTGAACTATTTTCCATTCGAAAATGCAAGAAAACACCAGCTTGAGACAATTTCAGAAATTCTTGAAGCAGTTGATAATGGGTATAATTATATTGTTTTGGAAGCTGGGACAGGTACGGGCAAATCAGCAATAGCTGCAACGCTTTCAAGAATGTTTGAATCATCATTTATATTGACTATTACAAAACAGCTTCAGGACCAGTATGTGCGGGATTTTAATGATTTCAGTGTTGTCAAGGGAAGATCAAATTTTAAGTGCAGATTGTCCAATGCTGGATGTGATGAGGGAAAATGTGTTCTTGAAGGTCACAATTGCAAATACAAAATAAAGGAAAATGCCACTAGGGAAAATACCTGTAGCTATTACTGGCAAAAGTATTTGGCACTTAACTCTGATGTGGTAATTTCAAATTATCCATACATGTTTTTGGAGCTTAATTATGTTGGGGATTTTACTAAAAGGTCATTGATTGTATGTGATGAGGCCCACAACATTGAAAGTATGATAATGAACCAGCTGAAGCTGGAATTCTCAAGGCAGGATTTGAAGGAATACATCCACTTCAATCTGTCGAAATCAAGGGTCAACACTCTTGAAAATGGTGATTTTACAACTTGGATGGACTTTATTGAAAAGATTAAGCAGAAATATGAGATTGAACTTGAAAAAATCAGCCATCTTGAAACAAACCTTGACATCTCACGCAAAATCCTATTCATTAAAAATCAGATTAACGCTTGCAGACGTTTCATCTCACAGATTGCATTAAGCCCCGACAAATGGATTTTTGACTATGACAGGACCTCAGGTGTAGCCCAGTTCAAGCCATTGAAAATTGACAACTATGCTGAAAATACTCTTTTTAGATATGCGGATGTCTGTCTGTTCATGAGCGCCACTATTCTTGATTATGAGTTGTTTGCAACATGGCTTGGAATATCTGCTGATGAGATTTATCCTATTAGATGCAAAAGTCCATTCGACGTGTCCCATAATCCGATAAAAACATATAATCAGTTTAACATGACTCATGATATCCTCAAAAAGTCAGCTCCCAGAACAATCCCAACCATCAAATCCATTCTGTCAAATCACCTCAATGAAAAGGGAATCATCCACACAATCAGCAATGAATGCAGGGACTTTCTAATTGATAATATAAACGATTCACGTTTGATAACTCATGATACTACAAATAGGTCTGAAGTTTTGGAGGAGTTTAAAAAATCGACAGAAGCATTGGTTTTGGTTTCACCATCCATGAATGAAGGTGTTGACCTGCCTGGCGATGAATGTCGTTTTCAAATAATCTATAAAATACCTTATCCTGATTTAGGAGATAAGCAGACTCAAATGAGAGCAATGGATAATGCCAAATGGATGGACTACAAGACATGTCTTGCTTTGGTGCAGACTCATGGAAGAGGAATGCGATTTGAAGGAGATTTCTGCAAGACTTATATGATGGATAACCGATTTATGGGTTATGTCTACTCTGACATGATTTCAAATCAGTTCCTGCCCGATACTTTTAGGGAAGCCATAGACAAAATCCACAATGTCGGTGAATTTGAAAGCAGAGGGGATTCCGGCACTGACCAGCTCATTAGCCAAGGGGAGCAATACATCAAAAATAATGACTTTGAAAAGGCCATTGCATACTTTAAGAACCTGCTGGATAAAAACGATTATAGGGTCTATTTGAAACTGGCTGAAATCTATGAAAAAACATTGTTGTATGAGGAGGAAGTGAAAATCCTGACCGAATTTTTCAAGTCAGGAACATTCTGCGACACTCAAGAGCTTGAGCTTTTCAAGGATAAGTTGAAGCAATTGTGTGAAATGGGCTATTTTGATTATAATTCAAATATTGAAACTCTTGAAAAGGAATTTTTCAAAAGAGTCTTAATTAGATATTAGCTTGTTTAATTAATAATTACTTATAGCAATATTTTTAAATGATATATTACATATTATTCAAATAGGTGATTTAATGCCATTCTGTCCAACATGTGGGAAATTTGTCGACGATGGAGTTGAAACTTGCTCCTGTGGAACTAAATTTATTGTTTCTCCCGAAGATAGGATTAAACAAGTATATGGTGAAGAAGAAAAACTCGTTGAGGAATATAGGGAATATGAAACAAAATCTAAAGACGCTTATGATGCACAGGATTTCGAAAATTCATTGAAATATGCAAATAAGGCAATCGATTTAAATTTAGGCTCAGACGCTTCCATGAAGTATATTAGGGGAAAGTCATTATATAAACTAAACAGGTTTTATGATTCCTTGCAGTGTTTTAAAGATTATATTCAGGAGTACAAAGATTCATTTTATAGGTTTTCAAATATTTCCGGAGCGTATCAATGGAAAGCAAGACCTCAATGGCAATTGGGGGACGGATTTGGCGCCATTAAAAGCTATTATAAAGCAATTGATTTTGTAGATAAGAAAAACGGTTCAAATGAATATAAGAATGAAATAAGATTCCAAATCAGGGAAGAAAAAAGGGAGGTAATCAATTCCTCTAAAGGCAAAGGCATCATCAATCCAAGATTGGGTAGTATGGACTACGAAACTTATGACATTCTTGAAAAGCTTGATGAGGACAAAGATTTGACAATGCAGAATTTATATGATGCAATAGATGAAGTTGAAGGCTATGAATATAAATCTGTAATCAATAAGGGCAATGAAATTTATGTTGTCTTTGAAAATGGAGATTCCACAATAGAAAGGCATTTTGATGGATCAACCTCTTTTGTAGAATAGATAAAATGGCAAACCACAAACACCTGCGATTGGTTATTGAAGACATTCATGCAAATGATGATAAACTAACCCAATCTCTTCTTTTGAAATTGATTAATGAGTTTAAATATTCCAATCTGTTCATTCCGGCTAAAAGGGAAAACGGTACTCTGAATTTCATCATCTATGAGGATGAAGAGGCTAAAATCACTCCTCTTTTTACGGATATGGATGAGTTCAAAAAGTTCTACACGGACAGCGAGGACATACAGGTTCTTCAAAATTCCTTTGAACTTTATCAGAACGTCATTAAAACTACCGACATCGAAGGATATATCTTAAATCCCGCTTCCGAAAAGTATCTCTTTACAGACAAGTTCATATTGGGCATCACCAACCTTCCAAAAACCAATTTCTTTTCAGATAACCCTTATAGTGAAGAGGAGCTTAAAAGCTTAAATAATAATATTGACAATCGTGAATTGGAGGATTTCATCACTGATTCCAGAAACATTGGTTATTATGAAGGATTGTTTGAAAATCTGGCATCTTCTACGATGCTTGCATTGATGTTGTCTCCAAAAGACCTGTCTGATTATGCAAGTGATGGAATAATATCCATGCAGTCAACAGGGCCACTGGCTCAGATGTATGTTGATATGATTGGTGGGGAGTATGCGACATTGTTCACATCCCATGAAAAAATGGATTATGTCGGCACCGACTATTTCAAATACTCTCAGATTGTCAACATTGCAACTTTGGTAAATTTTGTATTGAGTGAGGATATGGATGGAATAATCATCAATCCCGAAAGTGATAATGTGCTGATTCCACGTTCCGAGCTTTTGAAGTACTGTCTTGGTTTTGAAAAGTTTGCAAATGATGAGAGACTTTCAAATGCAATTTATTATATGTTCATATAACGCTCTTCAATGTCCGTTCAATTTTTTTTCAATCATATAGTTTAATAATCACGAAGTATATACTACTAGTATGTCTGAATTATCCGAGTTAATTAAAATCAATAAGAATATTGAAAAGCAGAATGAAGAAATCATTCGTCTTTTGAAAAAAATAGCCGGCGAGGAAGAGGATTTTATTCCCTATGTCAATCTTGCCGAAATCCAAAAGGAAGTAGAAGAGGAACTTTATGGGGATTTGCCCGATGACCTTTTAAAGACAAAACCTGCTGTCGGTGAGGTATACTTCATTGAGAACAGAAACATATTCAAATTATCTATCAAAAATAATAAAACAACAGTTGATAATCTGACAGGTTCTACAAAAGCAACTAATTTTAAATGTCAGGAAATTGTAGCAAATGAATCCATCAGACTTAACCAACCAACATCTGATGCTACAGTTATACTCAACAAAGAACAAACTGATAATTTGCCTGAAATTTTGAAGCTATGTTACAATCAGGGTGCAAAAAACATATTTCTGCCATGGTATTCAATGACACAACTCATTGGAGCTCCGGAAACATTGATGACAATCTTAAAACTTGATTTTTACAAAACTGAAGAACAATTGATAGAAAAAGTATTCGAATTAGGTGAGTAACTATGGTAAAGTACTGCCCGTCATGTGGAGTGGAGCTGCCGGACGGTGCAAATTTCTGCAAAAGCTGCGGGGCAAAAATAAATTCTGTTCCAGGGGCTGAAAATCCTCAAAGGCCTGCTTATGAAGAATCACACACATTGGCAATTGTGTTGGGTTATATTTTTGCAATTTTGATTCCACTAATAGGCATTATTATTGGAATTTACCTGCTGACACGTAAAAACTCAAGTAAAGCATCAAAGCATGGAAAATATATTCTGATTGTGGCTGTGGTAATCTGGTTTATAAGTTTTGCGTCATCATTCCTGTATATGTGGTGATTTGATGAGTGATTATTCCCAATTGGATAAATATGTAGAACCTGACTTGGAAAAGCAGGCATTGATTGATGATGTGCGGCCGATGATGAATCTTGAATCTTCATATATTGAAATGAATGATTATGATTTTAAGGGGAATTATGTAAAATATGATCATTGCCTTGAGGCACCGGCGATAAAGTCAATAAAAATCTGTCCGAAATGCAAAAAAAGATTTGATGCAGTTGAAAACTTCTGTCCGGATTGCCTTGTAACTTTGAAATATCCTCAGGATATGGATTCTATTAAAGGCATTGAAATCAACTCAAAAATTGAATTCAAGGGCAGTGGAGATTCATCCAACATTTTAACAAAGGACAATATGGAACTTATATGCAATTTTGATTTTACAATAGATGATTTTAATGATATTGTCCATTCAATTAAAGCACAGGGATTCAGAAATCTGGATAATGCAATCAAAGATAATTCAATAGATTTGGACAGTCTAAACATACTTGATAAGGTGTTGCTCTTTGCAAAGGCATTTGTCAGCGTAGAGTACAAGTCATATGGTGAAGATTTAGGATACTTCCAGTTCAACAAGATTTATGTAGATGACAGACAGCGCAAATCCCTTCAAATCACAACTTTGATTCATGAACTGTCACATTTTTTATTAAAGGAATTTTTGGTCCACACCACCTGTAAAATACTCGATGTGAACAAAAACAGGCATGTGGAAGCAGTCATTATTTATATATTGAGCAATTCAAGTTTCAACTCTTTGATTGACGAATATGCAGCCCACAGCGTTGAGGGACGATTTACAATATTCGGCTATCAGGATTATTCTTCATTCACAGCTATTCAAAAGGATTTGGATTCAGAACATGTTGACATTGCAAAGACTATAGGAAACACGTTTGCAATTTACATCAAGGAGTTGCTAGAAGGATTTTTGGATTGGGATTTAAGGGAGGATATAAAAACACAATTCCTTAAGGATACAATAGAAAGTCCAGATTACAGGCAACTGCAGCTTGAAAACTGCAATAAATTATCTGATGAAGGTTTTATCAAAGCGATATGGCTGATATTGTCTGAAGGGTTTCAGAACTGCAATATTGAAGTAGTAAAACGTTATATGGAAGAATTTTGAATTGGGAAAATCTATATAAAATATTATAAACAAATCTTTGAACATGAATTTTAAGGAAAAATTTCTAGAATTGGAAAGACAATTTGCTAAAGAAAACCAAAGAGAACCAAAAGAAAACGTAGAAGATTTATTAGTTACTTTCTTTTTCAAAAACCAATTTTTTGAACCGTGCAAGTATATTTCAGAAGATGACGAATGGGTAACATTTTTATTGGTTTCAACAAATGAGGTAATAGAAAGCCAGATAATGTCCCTTAAAAAGGAATATATCATTAGCTTTGGTGTTTTGGATGAAGGTAATGTAATTGAAATAAGCAATCTTTTAAAAGACATCGAGCCTGAGAGTTTATATCAATGAAAGAAATAGTAATCAATTCGGATTTCGATATATCTGAAGTCACATCCAAAATCAACGCCATAATGTCCAAATGGTCAATCAAGCTACTTGACATCAATGGGCCTGACTGGGCCATATACACATATGAAATGGATTTGAAATACTTAATTCATTTCAATGTTGATTTTAAGGATTTGGAGAGTAGGATAAAATTAGAAGATTTGAAATTAAATGCCATCCATCACATAGAATCTCTAAGGGATGAGACAACATATAGGGATAATTTAATTAATGTTGTATTTTTTGATTAAAAAAAAGAAAAGACAAGAATTAGTGGTTAATTCTTGTATTGTAATATCTTACACCATCTTTGTCATAAGTGTACCATCTGTTAACGCCTGAATCGAATTTTTCACCAATGACAGTAACGTATGAGTCAGATTGAGGGTCATATATTTTATATGTGCCATTTGTCTTGTTTAAAGCAGAAAGATTCAATACAGAATTGTCTCCAACAATAGTTGTATTGTTGGTATTATTTTGAGTAGCGTTACTAGTTGAATTTTTAATGTTTCCAGTATTGGATACATTGGATGATGCATTGTCTGTTGTATTGCTTGCATGATTTTGCAGGTTTCCTATGCTGTATGCTGCAATACCTATAACTGCTATAATCAAAATAGCAATGGCAATTAAAAGTATATTTTTATTTTCCATAGTTTTCACCTATCTATTAAATATGTTTCTTTTAGTATTAATCACTTATGTCATAATCATCGATTATCATGTAATTGAACTGAGGATGTTTTGCCTGGATTTTTGAGAGAACTTCTTCCTTGACCTTGGCTCTGTCGGCACCAAAGTCAACAATCATGTCGAAAGTAATCAAGTTTTGGTCTTCATATACTATAAAACCGTGAATTTCCAAAATTTCCTCATATTGTGAAGCTATGTTTTCAAGGTCACTTCGTATATTGGAGTACCTGTCATTTCTAGCATAAATTCCAATTGTTAGGGCGATTGAAAATTCATTGTAAATCTTTAAGGTAATCTGACGGCTTAAATTTTGAATTTCAAGTGCACTCAAAGTGTCATCGACTTCCACATGAACTGATCCTTGCATATCTTCAGGTCCGTAGTTATGAAGGCTCAAGTCATATGCGCCGTAAACTTCGGGAACTTCGCAAATGGAATCCTTTATTCTGCGAGATAGCTCGGAATCAACTCTTGCACCAATCATACTGTCAAGAGTCTCTTTAAGCATATCAATACTCGCCTTTATAATCACTAATGAAATGATTACTCCCAAAATTCCTTCAAGGGAAATATGCCAGAATATTGATATGATAGCTGCAATGAGTGTTGAAAGTGAAAGTATCGCATCGAAAAACGCATCGCTTCCAGAGGCAACAAGAGCCTGTGAGTTTATATTTTCACCTACATTTTTCACATATTTCCCAAGTGCAAATTTAACGATAACTGCAACGGCAATGATTACCAGTGGCACTGTATTGTATGATGTCACGTCCGGATTGAATATCTTTGGCCAAGACTCCATCAATGCAGTGATACCTGCCCAGAGGACAATCGCTGCAATGATTACAGATGAAAAATATTCAATTCTACCGTATCCATATGGATGGTTTTTATCAGGTGCCCTTCCGGCCAGTTTTGTTCCAATGATTGTAATGATTGATGATAAAGCATCGGTTAGGTTATTGACTGCATCTAAAGTAATTGCAATGGAGTTTACAAGAATTCCAATTGTCGCTTTGAATGCTACAAGTATCAAATTTACCACAATGCCTATGATGCTTGTTTTAACAATTTTATCCTGTCTTGACATAAATATTAATTATGTTATATTCTATTAATAAAATCTTCATTTTAACAATATATTTAAACATTAAAAATCAAAGTTATAACTGAATAGATTACTTAGGGAGAAATTTTTTATGAATTATTTAGTTGTAGGTGCTGGAAATGCAAGTAGGCCTGTTGCAAGATTGCTTAATTATTTGGGTCATAAGGTAATAATGACAGATTTAAAGGAAATGTCAGAATTCAAACCTATTTATCAAACATGGTTGCATAAGATGGATGAGGAAGGAGTAATTTTGGATTTGAAAAATCCAAACCCTACTTTGGATGGGATAGAAGCCGTTTATGTTCCTCCGACTTTGCCGAGCACAGCTCCAATAGCAAAGCTCATTGCTGAAAGTGATGTTAAGATATTGACCAATGAAGAATTCTCTCAAATGATAAATGACCTTGTTTCCACAGACATTATCGGTATTACAGGTTCCATGGGAAAAACCACTACAACTACTCTCATTACAAGTGTATTTAAAGGAGCAGGTTATAATGTATGGTCATGTTCATCACTTGCAAACAACCTTGTTTCAGAAACAATCATTGATGGAATAGTGACTGGAAAGGCTGATGAATGTGATATAGCTGTTTTTGAACTGCCTCACGGATCACTAGGTCTTTTGGACCAGCTTAACATTAAGATTGGAGTATTGTCCTACTTAACACCCGAACACTTGAACGAATTTGAAGGGTCTTACGAAAAATACCAGAAACGCAAGCTGATTATGCAGGACATCTGTGAAACATTCATTGCAAATGCAGAATGCATGAGGGAAACTGACCTTCTAAGGGAGGATACCATTTTCTACGCCCTTGACAAGGATGTTGACTTCAAGGGAACAATGGGCGATAAGGAACTGACCATAGAATACGGTGATAGGAAATTCAAAACACCATTTTATATGATGAGCTACTTTTTCGAAAATGCAGTGGGTGCTGCAGCAGTCGGTATAAACTACGGTCTCAGTGAAGAGGATATTATTAAAGGATTGACAGAATTCAAAGGAATATCCGCACACATGGAAGACTTCGGAGAAATGAACGGAAGGCAGGTAATCATTGATGCGGCATTTCTCCCTGATGGGATCAGAACTACACTGGATTACTTTGAAGGAAAAAATCTTGTTGTTTTCCTTGACCACTTCGACACTTCATGGGTAAGGGACAAGCATGAGGTGGGTCTGATTTTGGATGAGTACGATAACATCAAGGCAGTGCTTGCAAGCGGATTTGATGAATCCATTCAGAAAGTGGAACTTCACATAGCTCAGGAAATCCTTGATGCAATTTCAAATGAAAAAATGGTAAAGGTTGCAACAGAATCCCTTGAAGAGGCAGCGGCACTGTCATTCAAATACTCCGAACCTGGAGACATCATTCTGCATATGGGTCCGCTCATATCATTTGACCGTGAAAACATTGTCAACAAAATAAAGATAGGACTTGAAGACGGGAGAAAAAGATATGAATAAGGATAAGACATTTGGAATCATTGGTGTTTGCGGGGCAAATGGAAACCTGATAGCCAGAATCCTCAAACAGAGAGGATACAATGTAATCGGAACTGATGTTGCATTCAAAAAGGACTGCCGTTTTGCAAAATCCCTTGATGGATATGATATAGATGTGTTTTACGGAAAGACTCCCGATTCATTTTTTAAAAAGGCGGATTATGTAATACCTCCGGCAAGCCTTCCAAAAGATGCAGATGTGATTAAAAGATGCACAAAGCCAATTTTGGAGTTAAATGATGTTATTGAAAACATCAAAGCCGACAAAGACGTTTTTGGAATAACAGGAACAAACGGTAAGACAACATCAACCACATTGCTAAAAAAGATTGCATATGATAATGGCATAAAACCGTCAGAACACGACCTTGAAGGAATGCAGGGAAATGCGGAATTCATTCCAATACTTCAATCCCGATTGGAAGGGGACGTCGGCATACTGGAAGTTGGCACATTTGGTGTTCCTGGAACAGTTGGAAGAATAGTCAAAAACACTTCCATGAAGGGCGGTCTTATAACCAATATCACTCCAGACCATTTGAATGACCTTGGAAGCTTTATAGATTATGCAAATGTAAAAGGAGAATTCATATCTGAGTTGAATGAAGGCACATTGATAGTAAATGGTCATGACCCAACAATAATGGGTTTGATTAGGGAACTGGACTTTAAAGGTGAAGTCATAACATTTGGAGTCGATGAAACTCCACAATCCGTAGGAACAAAGGAATGTGTATGTGGCCGTGAAATAAACGTAAAGGAAATTATTTCAGGATGCGGATATTACTTCTGCAAATGCGGTCTTACAACACCTCAGGTGGACTATATCGCAACAAATGTAGATTTGAAAAACAGAACATTCGATCTCCACACTCCTGATGAAAAACTGGAAGTGAAAATGTCAATTGACGGACTTCACAATGTATACAATATTGTTGGAGTGATAATTGCAGCCCATAAATTCCTGAAACTTCCATATGAAAAGATTTTACCTACAATTGAAAGCTTTACAGGTGTAAGCGGTAGGATGGAGGAAATCACAAAAGTAAGAGGAAAGGACTTTTTTGTTGATTATGCACACAATCCCGCTGGAGTGGAAACCGTCTTAAGGGAATTTCAAAAATTGTTTGGAGACTTCACATGTGTAATCACTGTTTCTTCAGAATCGGGCCATATTGGAGACAGCAATATTTTTGAAAGCGTGCTGAAATTCTCAAAATTCGTGGTTCCAGCTTCAACAGCTTCCAAAAAAATAGCTATTGAGTTTTTGGATGAAAATCCAAGTCTCACTGATAGGATATTTTTCAACAATATCGGAAACTTCAAAAAGACAGGAACTATAGGAGCTTCGAAAGAGGAATTCATGGATGGATTGAAAATAGCCCTTAACCTTGATTGTGAAATGGTAATCTCTATTGGGGAGGCCTGTGTAAAATATAAATCCATTATTCATAATCTGTAGGTGTGACTTCCTGTAGGAATGTTGATTTTTTACGGATTAGGGCGGATAAATCAACATAAAGTTATTTTAATTATCAAAATTAATTAATTTGTTTAAAAAGTGAATATATTTTCAAATTTAATATATCTATATAAATCAGTAATTACATAAAAATAATTAAAGGTGTTTACGTGTACAAAAAAATATTATTGCCTACTGATGGTTCTACATATGCTGATGATGAAGTTGAAAGAGCAACCAAACTGCTTGGTGACGATGGTGAAATTATAATTTTATCTGTCGCAGGTAAATTAACATCTTCTGCTTTCCAATCAAGATCAAATGTTAGAAAAATTAATAAAGGATTGGTTAAGGAAGCTGAAGATGCAGTCAATAAGATGATAAAGAAGTTTCCTGATGATATTAAAGTCACACCTCTTGTTGAAGTGGGATTTCCTGCAGAAACTATTAATGAAGTTGCTGAAAGGGAAGGTGTTGATTTGATAATTATTTCTGCTTCAGGTAAAAGTGGGCTTCATAGATTTTTCATTGGAAGCGTAGCCGAAAAGGTTCTTAAAACAACAGAAATTGATACTTTATTGATTCACAACAAATGATTAACTATTAGAGGGATGGTTAATGGATACAAAAAAGATTATAGTCGTTATTGTAGTCGTCATTATTGTGGCTATTTTGGCATTTTCATACATTTCTGCAAATAGCCATACATCAAAAATTGAAGTTGAAAGCAACAAAACGTTAAAGAATGGGGATTCATTTGTAGTTGTTCTAAAAGATGACCGCAAGAATGTTATTCCAAATCAGGGAATTGATTTTAAAATATTGGATGATAAAGGTTGGGCAACAAAATATAATGCAACTACAGATGAAAACGGCCGTGCTACAGTTCAATTGTTTGCATTGGAAAACGGTAATTACACTGTTCATTCAACATATAATGGTACAATGTTTTTATCTAAGTCAAAATCAGAGTTTAATTTGAATATTGATGATGGTTTGCAATCAAGTTATTAAATACTTTAAACTCTTTTTTTTTGTTATTTATTTAGGGTGCCGATTGGATTACTTAAGTATTAAATATCTATTTTTACATATACTTTTTCATGGAGTCATTTAACAAAATTAATATTGATTTTATTACTTTAAGAGATAATATTTTAAATATTTCAGGTTATCTTAACTGCGATAATTCTCAAATGGGTGTTTATGGAATATGCAATGGTGAAGAAATTCAACCTGAATCTTATGATTATCCAACAAGGAGGGATAAAACAATATTTAATTTTGAATTTAAAATTCCAATAAATGACAAATCTATCAAACTTAATATAAAATCATATGATGGCATAAATTATCCAATTCGTTTTAGAAAATTTTGTAATATGTCTGATTTAAGCAGATATTATGTCAAAGACAATAAACTTGTTTTCTTTGATGGTTCATTTAATGTTTTGGATTTTTCTTATTTTAAAATGATTTCAAATGAATTTAAAGAATTGTTTAAAATTATTAAAAAAAGGCCAGATTTTTATACTCAAGCCATTCTTTTTCGATTAGTTCATTTGATTTTATATCCATTTATGAATAACAAAAAAATATGGATTGTAATGGACCGAAAAACAATGGCGGATGATAATGCCGAACATTTTTTTAAATATGCTATAAAACAAAAAGATGGAATTAGAAAGTTTTTTGCAATACATAATTCAAGTAGGGATTTTTCCAGATTGTCAATGCTATTTAAAGACAAGATTTTGGATTGTGATTCTGTAAAACATAGGATTTATTACCTGTTTTGCGATAAGTTGATTTCTTCGCAAGGAACAGAATATGATTTAAATCCATTTTTAAATAAAAATTATCCATTAATGGCGGGAGCAACCAATCTTGATTTTTATTTTTTACAGCATGGTGTTATAAAAGATAATATGTCTTCATGGCTTAGAAAATATGATAGGAATCCAAAATTGATTGTATCTTCAACAATTCCGGAATATAAATCATTGTTTGATGAAGGATACAATTACGGAGATAAGGTGATTCAGTTATTAGGTCTTCCAAGATATGATAATTTGGACAATATTGGTCTTAAAAAACAAATTGTTATAATGCCGACCTGGAGGAATTATTTAACAAACAAAGAGGAATTGTTGAGTTCGGAGTATTTTAAAAGATTCAACAGTTTAATTAATAATGAAATGTTAATCGAATATGCTAAAAATCATGAATATGAAATTATCTTTAAGCCTCACCCTGAATTAACTCCATACTTGGATTTATTCAACAAAAATGATTATGTTAAAATAGATTTGGATAAGAAATATCAGGAGATATTTAATGAATCTGCTTTGATGATTACAGATTATTCTTCAATATTTTTTGACTTTTCATATCTAAAAAAACCTTTGATATATTATCAATATGCAAATGACTATCATTATGATTCTCAAAATGGATATTTCCAATATAAAACCATGGGTTTCGGTCCGGTTATAGACAATGAGGATGATTTAGTTGAAAAAATTATTTCATATATTGATAATGGCTGTAAAATGGAAGATATTTATTTAAACCGTGTTGAGAATTTCTTTAGATATAATGACCATAACAATTCTAAAAGATGTTATGAATGGATTTTAAGTCATTGAAAATCCTCTGTTTAAAAAAAGGGAGAATTTCTTGCGAATAATGTTATTTCCTGTTTTTTTTTAAAAGTTTGATATCCTGCAAATTGAAAAATTATTGCATTATTGCAATTAATTGAAATTTTGTGTAATGCACTAAAATTTTAAAATTTATTATTTTTTTTTTAAATAATAATGCAGTGATTTATGTAGATTATTAGAAAATTATTTATAAATGATTTATTAAAAATAAACTATATTATATTAATTTAATATAAATGTGGGTAGGAATAATCTATGAATAATGGGAATGTGAAAAAAAAGAAGAAGCATATT
>R27__coassemble_673_pt1:2500-19789 | contig 19789 bp, 21 predicted proteins | sample R27__metabat2_low_PE_024 | metagenome-assembled genome bin R27
AGCAGGTGAAAAAACTGAAGCTGGAGCAGCTTTAGGTGGAGTTAAAAAAGTACAAGATGCAATCCCTATTTACATGGGTGCACAAGGACCTAAAATGTTAGAAACCGCTGGAGAAATCGCAGACGGTGTATTAATTAACGCTTCCAACCCTAAAGATTATGAAGCAGCTATGCCAATGATCAAAAAAGGTCTTGAAGCAGCTGGTGGAGACAAAGCATTCGACGTAGGTGCATACACTGCAACCTCTATCGGACCAGACTCAGACGCAGCTAAAAACGCAGCTAAAATCGTAGTTGCATTTATTGCAGCAGGTTCACCACCTCCAGTTATCGAAAGACACGGATTACCTGATGGATTCAACACCCAAATGGGTGAATTCTTAGCTAAAGGTGACTTCGGTGGAGCTATTGGTGCTGTAACCGATGAAGCACTCGACGCATTTTCCGTATGTGGTACTCCTGATGAGTTCATCCCTAAAATTGAAGGCTTAGCTGAAATGGGTGTAACTCAATACGTAGCAGGATCCCCTGTAGGTAAAGACGTAGAAGAATCCATTAAATTATTAGGAGAAGTAATCGCAAGTTTCTAAACTTGCTACTTTTTTCTTTTTTTATTTTTTTAAACCTTTATACACAACTTAATAACATACTATTTTTCTAACACAATTTTTAATTATAACAAAACCCTAATTATATAATATTCATTTATTATATTGCAGGTATTATAATGGAAATTGAAAATTTATGTAAAGAAATCAGACAAAGGGCTTTTGAGCGAAAAGATCCAAAGACTCCAGAACAGGTTGGTGCCAGCTGGTACAATGATGATTTAACATACAGTGGCGTTTCAAAAACATTATTCATCATATTGCCAACACCAGGCTGTGCATGGGCACTTGGAGATAGTGGCGGATGTACAATGTGCAGCTACGTATCAGATTGCACTCTGGAGCCAATCGATACACAAACAATCCTTAGAATTTTTAACGAACACCTACAAAGACACCCAATAGCTGAGGAAGATAAGATTTCAGTTAAACTCTTTGCATCAGGCAGCTTCCTAAACCCATATGAACTTCCTAAAGATGCCCGTGATGAAATTCTGAAAACATTGATTGACCTTGGAAATGTCAAAGAGATTATTGTTGAGTCACGGCCAGAATATGTAAAAGAGGATGTGCTTGATGAAATTTTTGAAATTATAGGAGATACCTTATTTGAAGTAAGCATTGGCCTTGAAACTTCAAATGATTATACTCGACTTAATAAAATCAATAAAGGTTTTACAAAAGAAGACTTTGAAAATGCGATCAGATTAATGCAAAACTTGTCTGAAAGCAAAGGATACAATTTGAAATCTAAAGCGTACATCTTTGTAAAGCCAATTTTAATTTCTGAAGCACAGGCAATTGATGAAGCAATAGAAACTGCCAGATATTGCAATTCAATTGGAGTAAACAGACTTTCATTCTGCCCTGCAACAATTCATGGAGGAACAGTTATCGAAAGATTATGGAGACAAGGCGCATATCAGCCACCATGGATCTGGTCTTGCATTGAAATAATCAATACGGTACGTGATGAGTTGGACATGCCTGCACTTTTGGACACATCAGGATTTGGTTCAAGAAGAGGCCCATACAATTGTAAAAAATGTAATAAAGATTTAAAACATATGATAATAGCCAATAATTTAACACAAAGTAAAATAGAATATGACTGTGAATGTAAAGAAGAATGGTTAGCTGAAATAGAAAATAGTGACATGAACTCATCAACCGTTGAAATAAAACACATTCCATTATATTAATATAATTTAAAATAGTAAATAGTTATTAGGAGGAAGAATTATATGAAAACTAAATTCATTAGTTTATTAGCCATTATTCTAGGATTACTTATTATAATATTTCCAGTAATGGGAATTGTTGGTGTTAATGGCTTAATTAGCTTATCAGTATTATTAGTATCCATATACTTGCTTATCGTTGGAACCAGCATAATTGATTACAATAAAACCGGAGCAATATTGAATTTGCTTTTGGGATTAATACTATTGCTGTTAAGTATCTTTTTAATATACAATCCATCATTCCTTGGAGTTATAGCAGGACTGACATTATATATTGCTGGAATAATGTTGATTGTTGTTGGACTTGTTTCATTAATTAATAACCGCAGCACAAGATATGGTTTTTATATTGGAATAGCTGGAGTAGTTCTTGGATTATTATACCTGATTATTGGAACATTCATTACTGACCCTATTGTTCTTGGTACATTAATCGGAGCATGGTTAGTGATTAGTGGAATTTTAAAGTTGATGGATGGCTAAAGACTATCCATATAATTTCTTTTTTTTGGTGTTTATATTGATTGGAATTAGTGCTGATTTTGACCCTGTTCACAAAGGTCATGAAAAATTAATCAAGGAAGCATGTAAAATTGCAGACAGTGAAGGCAAAAAGGTAGTTGTCTATCTTAATAAGGGATTTAGTGCAAATCATGCTCCATTTTTTGTAAATTTTGAAGCCCGTCGTGAAATGGCACTGGCTTTAGGTGCAGATGAAGTCAGATCATTTGAAGGGTTGCACCACAGACTTATATTATCATACAGCGTTCCCATAAGACTCCAGCAAATGATTGATGATGGAGTTACAGATTATATTACTTCAGCAAGCATCAGCCTTGATGAAATCAAATCCAAAGCTCAAAAATTCATTGATGAAGGCAACTTCGTTGGAATGCCAAAACATTATACAAACAGAAATGAAATTCGTTGGTATGCATTAAATGAATTTTTAGGATCCAAATTAAATTTCCATGTAGTGAAGGAGTTGAATAAATCTGAATACTCCGGAAGATTAATTAGACAGTCAATTATCGATAATGGAATGACCATTCCCCCAAATATTTATAAAGTACTCCCAAAAACCACTGTTGAAATTCTTGAACGGGAAATAGCTTTGGGCAATGTTCCGGGCGATAGAAATTGGGACGAAATATATAAAAGAATGAACACATATTCCCGAGGAAATCTAGAAAAAATAGCTTACCTGAATGGGAAAACCATTAATGAAATTATTAAACGAAGAGTTTACAGAGACCCGGAATCAATTTGGGCAGTGTTTAGAAGATCTGAATATGGTCCCGTCATGACCCGATTGGCCATAAGTTCCATTGAAATGAACGTCAGCAAAAAAGAAGTAATGGACCTGATGAAAAGTTATGAAGAAAAAGGAGTTATTCCAGAAAATCAGAAAGTTCAAAAGGTAATTGACAGGGCATGGTATGTTGCAAGCATGACAGATGAAGGTGTTAGTGCTCGTGAAGCTAATGATGAGTTTAGAAGCAAAAACATTGTCGTTGATGCTCCGTCAACTCTGGAAGCAGGACTTAACTTAACCAAATTTGAAAGCAAAATCACCAAAGAAGGCATTGCCACTGACTTGTATGTTGACAAAAAAGGAAAAATTTCAGTTCAGTTCAAAAGTGAAGGAAAAAAGATTAAAACAAATTTAAGATTGCCTGCACGTGAAGTGACATATTTAAGATATATTATGGATTCTCATTTTATTCCGGTTAACGGAACTATAAAAAAAGCTAAAAAAGGGTTTAAAGTTAAGGTCACAATCGGCTGAATTTATCCAAAGCCGCTTTAACCATTATTAGTTCGTTTTGACTGAAACACTCGATAATTTCATTTAATTCTTCACTTTTTCTTTTTGAATTGGCTAAAGTGTTTTTGATTCTGGACAATGAGCGGTTCTTAAAGTCATCACCCTCAGTTACGGAAATTACATCAAAAAATTCATCTTCCAGATTATAATTTTGAGCAATCTGATAAGATTCTATCAGAAGTGCTGAAAGTGTTTTGGTATAAGTGCTTCTGAGCAATTTTAAAATAGCCACATCACCAATTTTATCACTTATCACCACAACATCCAAAAAATCATTCAAAAACAACAATTCATCAGCGCTTTTACCTGAAATGTAAAGTGTTGGATTATCTGAATCAATTTTTCCAATAATCGCCCCATCAACTAACCTGTCAACGCATTTGTCAATTTCTAAAGTTGACTCGGGAGAAATATTGTTTAAGTCCAAATAGATTCCTTTCGCGCATTTGCCATATCTCTTAGCGATTTCTATGGATGATGCTGGAGATGTGGCCGAAATCAGTAAATCCGATTTGGCTGCTACCTCCCTAAAAGATGACACCACATCCACATCCGCATTGTCAATGGATTCGATAGTGGATTTTGACCTGTTTTCTTTGGAGGTTATAAATCTAATATCATCTGATTTAATTAACTTTACAAGATTTTGACAAACTTTTCCAAAGCCAATCAAACCGATTATCATAAAATCACTTTATTTTTTAAAAAGAAGCATATCCTTTAAATTGACACCAATATCACAAGCAATAGTATTGCATTTAGCACATAATAAGAAATAAATATCTTTATCAGACAAGTCTATTTCAGTCAAACCTTCATAATTGCCCATTCCCTTGGATATGACAAATTCATGAGAGTCAAATATCTGCCTAAACTCATCTGAGATTTCACTGTCAACATAACCTACAGTTCCAGCACCAATCTCCACAATTTCTCCAAATTCATCAAGGCCCGCTTCAAGAGCTTCCTTCATGCATGCATCATTTAGGATAGGTTCGGATTTAACTGCAATTGTAATGTCCAATCCATATTCCTTAATTTTTGCCATCAATAATTTATCAAAGACTATTTCACCAGTGTTATCCACCAAATACAATACATTATCATGTTTTTTGAGTGAATTTTCAAACTCAACAATATCCTTAACGGCAAGTTCATCATTTAAGGAATCATTTATTATTGCATCTATATCATCATCTAATGTGAATGCTCCAAAATCCAAGATATTGCCTATGATAGCTATTTTCACATAATTTTCCAAGCTGTCATTTTCTTTAAGAATTTCCTTTACAATAGGCAAATATTTTAAAGCTATTTCGTTTCCTTGGATTTTTTCCCGAAAATACGGATCTTCACAGCCTGTTTTGCTCTTGATAATATTGTGCATCATGGACCCTGTCTTATTGGAGTTAGTGTCTTTTGAAAAGTTATCCGCCAAAAAATCAAATATATCATTCATGATTTCAATTTTAAGCAAATCATCATCACAGGACAGATCCATTGCTTCACGAGCCTGCCTTAAAAAGCAAGGGCCACATTCATAACTAATCTTCAAAATTAACCACCGTAAATAATTTGAACTAATTGAATTTCATCACCATCATTGATTATCGTATCTTCAATGACCAAATCGCCATTCTGCTTTGATACAATGGTTTGTGGAGACAAATCCATATCATTTAATAAATCTTTTATTGTATAATCCTCATCAGGCAAATCCCTTTTCTCATCAATACTTTTATATTTTAAAATAAATGACATTTAATCACATCCCAATTCTTCTAAAAATGAACATGCTTTGCACAATCTGTTTGCAGAAGGTTCACCACATTTTTCGCATCTGCCATGAGCATAATCCTTTTTAAGTTCTTCCTTTAAGATTCCTTTGATTTTATCATATCCTCTCAGAGTTGAGTATTTTATTGTAGGGTGCTTTTCTGCCAATTGGTTGATGACTTCTGAAACTTCACCCCTGAATGACTGCATCGCATATGGGCAGCTGTCAAAATGAACTTCCAATTCTTTAGCAACAACATAAATACCGATTTCACGTTCCGGAATTTCCCTTAACGGTTTGATTTTAACTGTGAATTCTTCAGCCTGAGATTCAGTTTTTGCACCTAATTTGGTTAGATTATCAGTATTTCCTTCAAGATAATTCATCATGATTGCCTGCACTTCATCATCCAAATTATGCCCAGTTGCAATTTTAGTTGCTCCCATTTCACGGGCTGCCTTGTTAATGATTGTTCTTCGAAAGACTCCACAGTATGTGCATGATCCCTTATGATTTTCCCTTTGCATTATCTCATCCAAGGTGATGCCGTATTCCTCCTTTAAAGACACAACCTTGTGTTCAATACCAAGGCGCTCCGCATGTCTTACTGCAATATCCACGCCATCCTGGCGATAATTGTCAATTCCCTCGTCAACAGTTACGGCACAGATATCAATAACATTCATTTTGCGAAAACTGTTAAGAATCTCCAATGTGGTTACACTATCCTTTCCGCCTGAAAGAGCTACCAAAACCTTGTCTCCCTTGTCCAGCAATTTCTCTTTTCTAACTGTTTTAATAACTTTTTTTTCAATTGATTCAATAAAACAGTTCTTGCACAATAGCTGACCGGATTGTTCTCGTTTAATAATAACTTTTGGATTGCCGCATTTACTACATTTCATTTTATACTACCTACATTTGCTCTACAAATTGAGCCAATTGGTTTAAAGTATTTACCTCAAAGACCTGTGCTCCAACATCCTGATACAATGAAACACAGCTGTCAACTACATCCCATTTATTTCTATCTTCAGGATTCAGGATGATGACCTTTTTGGAATCCCTTACAATTTCCTCAAGCACATCAACGCTTGCAGGTTTTCCATTGACCTTAGGTCCAGACCAATCACGGCAATCAGACAATATGATTACATAAGATTTATTGTTGATTTTTGCCATATCCTGAAACTGTGTGAATGAAGAGTACATGTCTGAAGTTCCATGAACCATCATGTTTTTTACTCTCAAGTCCTTAACTTTAACAAAGGAATCCAATAGGTATTCTTCCTTTAGTGCATGAGTGGTTTCAATGACCTTATTGTCAAATTCGAATGTTCTTGATTTTTTGAATGCTGTTTGGGCTGAAAACATCAGCATGAAAAACCAGCTGCTGATCCACTCACATGACCCACTTATATCATTTAAAAACAGGTGCTCGTTTTTATGTGGTCTCGGTTTTGCCTTTACAAGCTCAAATGGAACACCACCATACTTCAGATTAGCCCTGATGGTCCTCCTAATATCAATTTTATTTGTGTTGGTTTGAACTTTTCTTCTTGAACGTTTATTTGCAATTCTTTTACCTAATCTCTGACAAATTTCAAGCATACGCGGATCGAACCTGTTGAGCTTGGTCAAATCCTTGTTCATCAGTTCTCCGTCTCTTTCAAGTTGTTTGACCTCTTCAAGAAGCGGTTGACCGGACAACATTTTCAGCTTTTCATTGTTGATTCTTTCCTTATTTAATTTTCTGAAAGCATTATTGTTCTTTTTGATGACATACTTATTGGATTTAGGTCCGGCACCCTTATATGCAGTTCCGCGCATATCCTTTTTTGGATTTTCCTTTTTAACTTCCTTTTTAAAAATTCCGTCAAAAACCTTATTGAATCTTGGAATATCGTATTTGTCTTTGACATATACTGACATCAATGCGTTTTTCAAAAGCTGCCTGTCATCTTCACCCAAAGCCATATAAACCTGAACTGCTGATTGTGTGCTTCTTACACTGACCGGCAGCCCTTTTTGCCTAAGCTGAGCGGATAAAGTTGCAATTTTATTAATCATTTTATCTTTTATCTAAAATATCCTTAACAACTCTTTTTTTATCGCTTTCATTTTTGATGGCTACACCAATACTGTCTTTTAAAGACTTGTCCATATCTTTAGTTCCTAGATTGGAAACAGATCGGACCCAATCGACAGTACCCCTTACAGAAGGTTTTTTCATTAAATTGAGATTGCGTATTTTATGAATTAAATTAACAACAGTTGATACGGTTTCATCATCAGCTTCAGGTATTTTTGATTTGACAATTTCAATTTCCCTTTCAACGGTAGGGTATGGAATATATAAGAACAAACACCTGTCTTTAGTTTCATCAAGCAGGGATCTTTGAGAATTGGATGTTAAAATAACAATCAAATCATTTTCAAGTTGAAAAGTTCCCAAATCGTTAATGGTAATTTCCTGTTCACCCAATGCCTGAAGCAGAAAACTTTCCACTTCTTCATCAGCCTTATCAATTTCATCTATTAACAGTACTGAATCGTTTTTATTTAAAAATGCATTAAGCAATGGCCTTCTAATGAAAAATTCCTCATCAAAAATTTTATCTTCACCATTTGAATCATTTTTTGCAGCTTCCAAATGCAACAATTGTTTTTGATAATTCCATTCACCGACAATTTGTTCAAAAGTAATGCCTTCATAACATTGTATTCTGAAAAAATCCCTTTCAAAAGTTTTAGCTATTACTTTAGCAAGTTCTGTTTTACCTACTCCAGGAGGACCTTCAATAAGCATTGGCTTTTGAAGAAATAACGCCAAATATAAAGTAGTTGAAATCTCGTCATTAGAGACATATTCTGCATCCAATAATCTTTCGTCAATATCTTTTATAGAAATGTTATCAACCTGCAATGTGAAACCTTCATAAAATTTAATTATACATAAAATTTAATTATAAAATCATATAAACTTTATTGTAACTTTTTATAAAATGAATTATTAAATTAATAATATAGACAAAAAAAATGGAGGTAAAAGATGGAAAAAGAAAATACGATTATAATAGTATTAGTAGTTCTTATCATTATTGTTGCTGTAGTGGCAGTATTTGTTACTGGCGCAGGAATGCACTTAAATAATAGTGACCCTGTTGTAAACAAAACAGCTTCAAATACTACACATACTAAAAATATTACTGCAAATTCAACAGCTACAAGCGATTCTTCATCTGGTGAATCAAACGGCCCAGTCCGTGATACTGGAATGTCTGCTCCTAGCGAAGATTCCAGTAATTCAGGATCAAGCAGTGAATCAAGTTCAGATTATTCATCATCACAAGAAAGTTCAAGTGAATCAAGTAGCACTCCTCAAGCAGGACAATCTGCAGACGCTGCCAATTCAGGCGACTTTGATTAAAACTATTTTTTTAAATCGTCAGGATTTTTGAATAATTCAAAATCCTGAACATAATCTTTACCCGTAACCATTGCAATTTCTGCTTTTTTAAGTTCAGAACCCAAGTATGCTGCATGTTCCATACGGGTAACCAATTCTTTTGTAATTATTTCTTCATATATTTCTTTTGCAGTGTGGCCAGTTATTACCAAATCAGCCTTATTCTTTTTAAAATGAGTAGCTATGATGCGACTTTCACTTACGGTAGTTCCATAATCAACTGTGATTTTAAAGCTTCCCGCCTTATCCCTGATGAATTTCAATGGCTTTTCCTGTTTAATTTCAGGAACTCCATCAAGCTCATTAACAATTACATCATTTCTCTTATGCTTATCCTTAAATACGACCATATTAATTCCCAAATCCTTTGGGATAGATTTTCTATTTTTTGCAAGAAACATCATCTTAGATGCGGTAGCCAATTCATAGACGCTGCCTCTTGTTTTACCACTTTCTTCAGGAGTAAACAGAATGCTTGCACCCAATTCCATACCAATTCCAGCAAGCAATACATTTACACCACCAGAATCAGCATCCATTAATTCAGTGACATTGCCTACACCAAAAAACATTGGTGCTTTATTGGTTTTATGAAATTCATGGCAAGCTATAAATGATTCCACAATACTTGAACTGTTGACCGGATCCAAAATCAAATCTGCAACATATGTTAAACCTTCAGTATCCTTGATTAACTGGTGCATAGCTTCAACTCTTTCAGAAGGTGATTTGGGAGATTTTCCCTGTGAAAAATTGGTCGGAAGCAACACTGCAGGAATATTTTTTTCTATCAGCAAATCTTTAATTTCAGAATTGTTTCCCAAATCCAAACTCAAAACAAAATCAATCCCATTTTCAGCAGCAACTTTGATTTCTTTAGGATTTAAAGTGTCGATGCTCAAAGGCCTGTCTCCGACAATTGGACGCAATGTGTTTATCAGGTCAGGAATTTTATCTGAAAAATCCTCACCGGCAGCCATTCCAATATCAATCATATCCGCTCCAGAATCAACAAAATATTGGCATTTGTTAATCAACGCTTCTTTTGATAGAAATGGTGCATTGGCGATTTCTGATAAAACCCTCATTGGGAAATCCTCACCGACAGGAAGGTTTCCAATTAAAATATTATTAGGCTTTTCAAGAAGCTTGGCAATATTTTCATGGTCATTTTCAAATTCTTCAATGAATTTGAATGCCTCATTTCTTTTTTCTTCTTCAATCAATTTATCTGCAGGCTTATCTTCAGAAAGGTTAATGTTTCCAATTAAATTTAAAACCATTGCCAAATCGGCACCATCTGTGGATCCTTTAAATGTTGGAATTCCAAGCTCTTTTGTAATTTCTTTTGTTCCTTTTTTAATCAACCCCGGAACCAAAATCATGTCAATTTCATCCAATTGATTTGAAAAGTTAGTTTTTACTTCCTTAATTATTTGTCTAGGAGTTAAAAATGCAGCAACTTGAGTATTGTATGCAATATGAACTATTATATCTTGTTTTGAATCTGAAACTACTTCTTTGATTAAAGGATATGCCAACTCACCAGTGATTATTAAAACTTTCATGTTCTCCCCACACATTTTCTAATAATATATTATTAAATAATCATTATATTAAATCTTTGAAAATGAATTATCCAACAATAATAAGAATTGTTAAAAAACTTATAACAAATACTGGAAAATATAACAAAGACATGAACTGATTTATTGAAAAGATAAACAAAAAACTAATTATTCATTCAAAATTAACCAACAAATTTACTTAAAAAAGAATAATATTACATAAAATTTATATATTTTAGAATTTATAATGATTATACATGATAAATATATGGAGGAAAATTTAATGATCGAAATTCGTTTTCATGGAAGAGGTGGACAAGGTTCCGTAACAGCTGCTGAAATCTTGGCTAAAGCAGCATTTAAAGACGGAAAATATGTCCAAGCTTTCCCATTTTTTGGAGTTGAACGTAGAGGAGCTCCAGTAATGGCTTTTACAAGAATTGATGATGAGCCAATCGATTTAAGATACCAAATCTATAACCCAGATTATGTTTTAGTTTTAGATGATGGTTTATTGAATGTAGTGGACGTATTTTCAGGAATTAAAGATAATACCGAAGTAATTATTAACACTACAGAATTTAAAGGCAGCGGAGAACACAAAGTATACGATATTGATGCAACTGGTATTGCACTTGATATGTTAGGACGTAATATTGTAAACACAATTATCCTAGGATATTTTGCTAAAAAAACCAATGTAGTAAGTATTGAATCCCTTGTAGAAGTGATTAGAGAAACCTTCCCTGGAAAAATTGGTGAATTGAATGCGGAAGCTACTCAAAAAGCTTACGAAATGGGGTAAAAAGGTGAGATAATGGTAAATATAGGATGTGTAATAACAACACCCGGAAGTAGTAAAAACAACAAAACTGGAAGCTGGAGAACATTCAAACCTGTCCTGGATAAAGAAAAATGTATTGACTGTGACAATTGTATTGTATTTTGTCCAGATTCCAGCGTAAACAAACAACATGATATTGATTATGATTACTGCAAAGGATGTGGAATTTGTGCATATGAATGCCCATCCGATGCAATCGAAATGGTAAAAGAATAAAGAGAGTGATTTAATGATAAGAGAAGTAATGACCGCAAACAAAGCAGTTGCAGAAGCTGCAAGATTGGCTAAGCCACAAGTTATTCCTGTTTATCCAATTACTCCACAAACTACAATTTCAGAATATTTAGCACAATATGTTGCTGATGAAAAAATAGATGCTAAATATGTTAAAGTAGAATCAGAACACAGTGCAATAAGTGCTGCAGTTGGAGCAAGCGCTACTGGAGTAAGAGTATTTACAGCAACATCTTCACAAGGATTAATGTTAATGCACGAAATTTTATTTGCAGCAGCAGGTATGAGAACACCATTCGTATTGGCTGATGCAAACAGAGCAATTTCTGCACCATTAAATATTTGGAACGACCAACAAGATTCCATTGCACAAAGAGATGCAGGATGGTTACAAATATATGTTGAAAATGCACAGGAAGCATTGGACACTACTTTAATGGCATATAAGATTTCAGAAAATCCTAAAGTATTACTCCCATCAATGGTATGTTTAGATGGATTTATTTTAACCCATACAGTCGAACCTGTAGAAATTCCAGACCAAGAACCTGTAGATGAATTTTTACCTCCATACAATGCTCAACATGCATACCTTGATCCAAAAGACCCAATGTCCATTGGTAACTTAGCTGACCCTGATTATTATCTTGAAGCTAGACACGACATGCAAGTGGCAATGGAAAACTCACTTGAAGTGATTCAACAAACCTGTGATGAATTTGCAGAAATATTTGGAAGGAAATATGGTCTTGTTGAACCTTACAAAACTGAAGATGCTGAAATCATTTTAGTTGCCATGGGTTCACTTTGCAGTACCATCAGAGTTATTGTTGATCAGTTAAGAGAAAAAGGTGAAAAAGTAGGTTTACTTAAAATCAGGGCTTACAGACCTTTCCCAGTCGAAGCAATTGACGAAGCAGTTAAAAATTGTGAAAAATTAGCAGTGATTGATAAAAACGTGACCTTCGGTATTGGTGGAGCATTATACACCGACATTAAAGCAAAAATACACAAAGAAGCTTACGGATTTATTGCTGGTTTAGGTGGAAGAGACATTACACCTGATGCAATTTTGGAAGTTTATGAGAAAACTAAAAATGTGCCTGAAAAAGAAGTCACATGGATTGGACTTAAGGAGGAATAGATATGGTGGATATACCTGATAAAAATTTATTAGCACCTGGACACAGAGGATGTGCAGGTTGTGGAGCATCTATTGCAGTCAAATTAGCTTTAAATGCTTTAGGAGAAAATACTGTAGCTATTTCTGCTACCGGTTGTCTTGAAGTTATGACTACACCATACCCTGAAACTGCATGGGAAGTTCCATTTATTCACGTAGCATTTGAAAACTCCGGTGCTGTTGCATCAGGTGTTGAAAGTGCATTAAGAATTCAAGGAAAAGAAGATGTTAATGTAATCGCTTTCGGTGGTGACGGAGGAACTGTAGATATTGGTTTACAATCCCTTTCAGGAGCTATGGAAAGAGGACACAACATGACCTACATCTGTTATGATAATGAAGCATACATGAACACAGGTATCCAAAGAAGTGGTGCAACACCATTCGGTGCAACAACTACTACATCCCCTATGGGAAGCGCCAGTTTTGGTGAAGACAAACCTAAGAAAAACATGCCTATGATTATGGCAGCACATGGAATACCTTATGTTGCTACAGCATCAATAGCATTCCCTGAAGATTATGTTAAAAAAGTTAAAAAAGCTGCAGAAACTAAAGGTCCTGCATATATCCATTTACAACAACCATGTACAACAGGTTGGGGATTCTCTTCTGAAAAAACCATTGAAATGGGTAGATTAGCTGTTGAAACTGGATCTTGGATTTTATATGAAATCGTGGACGGCAAATTCGAAATCACTTACAGACCTGAAGAACGTAAACCTGTAAAAGAATATTTAGCCCCACAAAAAAGATTCAGACACTTAAATGATGAAATCATTGATAAAATACAAAAATATGTCGATGCAGAGTGCGATGAACTAGGCTTATAGGAGGAAAAACAATGGAAAAAATTTCTGTAAATAGCAACTTATGTGATGGATGTCTCAATTGTGAAAGCATGTGCGCATCTGTTCACAGTGCTAGTAGAATAAAAATTATAGAACATCATTCTCTATTCTATTCCATTGTATGTCAACACTGTGAAAGTGCACCATGTATTAAAATCTGTCCAACCGATGCAATCAGCGACGAAAGTGTTGATACAGAGAAATGTATTGGTTGCGGATTATGTGTAATGGTTTGTCCATTCGGTGCAATGACTTTCCAAGCCAGCATTGCTGAAAAATGTGACCTCTGTGCTGACAGAGACGAAGGACCTGCATGTATAAAAGCATGTACTAAAAGAGCTATTTCCGTTGTTGATCCAGCTAAAGTCAAAGCTAAGAACCAAGAAAAATTCTTGTCCAAAATGGCTGGATTATATGAACCGGAAGGCAAGAAAAGTGGCTTTGTCCATGTAATTACAAGTCAAGCAAGAGCAAGACTTGTTTTAGAAGAATAAAATAGATTATGTTAAATTCAGGAAATTGTACAAATTGTACAACCTGCGGAAGTTGTCAACAAACACCAAATGTTGACACTCCCAACTTATTTTGTATGCACTGCCAACCATCAGAAGCGCCATGTTTAAAAACTTGCAGTGAAGGAGCTATTGAAGTTTTAGGCGGCGCCATCACAATAAATGGTGAAAAATGCAATAAATGTGGAGACTGTGTTGAAGTTTGCCCAATTAATGTAATTAAAATTTAAATATCTTAAAATCAAAAAATAAGATTATAAAATTTACAAGGGTTTTATTTTGATTTCTAAAGATACAATTAAAGATACTGTTTATGAACTTTACAAAGAGGCAGTCATTGTTCTAGGCGAAGATGTTAAAAAATCACTTGAAGATGCTCTTAAAATAGAAGAACATGACCTTGCAAGATTAAATATTGAAGCTATCTTAAAAAATATTGAACTTGCAGAAGAAAAAGGAATTCCGATGTGTCAAGATACAGGTCTTCCAGTAATTTTCGTAAAGTTAGGTAACGTTGAAGTTGAAGACTTGCGTGGCGGAATTGAAGAGGGAATAAAAAAGGCTACAAAAGAAATTCCAATTAGGCCAAACATCGTTGATCCTTTAACACGTGAAAATACAAACATTAACGTTGGAGATTACATCCCACCAATCGATATTGAACTTGTTGATGAAGATTATTTGGAAATAACCATATTGCCAAAAGGATTCGGTTCAGAAAACAATAATGCATTAAAAATGGCACTTCCTGCCGAAGGAATAGAAGGCGTGAAAGAATTTGTTGTCGAATCCGTTTTGAAAGCTAAAGGAAAGCCATGCCCACCAACCGTAATTGGAGTTGGAATCGGAGGAACTTCCGATTTATGCTTGAAATTAGGTAAAAAAGCATTGCTTGGAAAAGTAGGCGAAAGAAATCCAGACCCTCAATTGGCCAAATTGGAACAGGAAATTTTAGATGAGATTAATGCATCAGGAATCGGTCCAATGGGACTTGGTGGAAAAACCACTGCATTGGATGTGAAAATTCTAAAAGCCCATACCCATACTGCAGGCCTTCCTGTAGGAGTTTGCGTGCAATGTTGGGCAGACAGACACGCCACTGGAAAAATATATGACGAATAATCATATTTCCTAATTTTTTTAAAAAAAAGTTATCTGAAAGATCTTGGAGTGGTTGACCTTGGAATATTTTCATGAAACTCAATGGAAACATCCATAATCTCAACTGAAATGTCTCCCATTCTTTCAAATGCTTTTACAACCCGAAATAGATAAATGAAATAGTTTGAACGCTCTTTTTCATCAAAAGAATTTTCGGCCATTTGAGTTGCAATCAAATTAATTGCCTTTGATTGGAGAATATGAATAGAATCTTCCAGCTCCATCAAATCATCTTTTAACTCTGTTTTTCCTTCGATAAATGATTTCATAGCTAATCTAATCATCTTTTGAGCGGTTTTATACATCTTTTTTAATTTTTTAAGAATATTTTCATCAATTTCATAAATATCATTAATTACGAATTTTGCAATATGACCGCAGTAATCTCCAATCCTTTCCAAATCGTATGCTACTTCATTATAAAGCATTGATTTTGAAAATTCGGAATGTTTATCAATACTAACAATGGTTTCAACAGATGTTCTAATTTTTTCAACCATATTGTTGGTAGCATAATCCATTTCCAAAGCACGATTGGCTTTTTCCTCATCATATTCCAGAACTGCATTGAAAGATTCTTCAAGTTGGGAATGGACATGCTTGGCCATATTATTCAACATATCATTAACCAAAACATTTCCGGAAGTTTCTTTTGGACTTATATAATCATTCAAAGATTCAGCTATTCTTTCATAACCTTTCAAATCAATCATGTATGCCCTTTTAACTGTACCATCCTTAACAAGAGGCTGTAATAATTTAGTAACATATCTGCGAGTGATGCCTAACTGTTCGGCTATTTCTTCTTGAGTAGCTGGATTTTCGTATAAAATAAGATCCAATATTTCCTTCAAAGTTTGGTCCTTTTTACTCATGTTATCCCTTATTTCTTATATTCATCAAGCAAATCATTTGATTCAAATTGTATGTTTTTTGAAGATTTGTTAATTCCTGATTCTGTTTGAGTAGCATTTTCGTTATTGGAAACCTTATTTACTTTAGGTTTAAAGGAATGGCCCTTATTTTCAACCAATTTTTCTTCAAAATCTTTAATTCTGGATTTATGAGCGGTTCTTTTGTGAACATATTCATCTACTTTTGGTGAAATTTTCCTTTTGAATGTAGTGCTCTCTGTTTGAGGTTTTTTTCTAACATGCACAACTCTTCTGTGAGTTGGTTCAACATCTTTTTCAAAATATTTGCTATATTTTTCCTCAAAACTTCCGTCATTTATGCTGTCTGCATATTTTTTAGATTCATTATCAGATTCCCAAGCTGACATTAAAATTCTGACAATTACAACTACAAGCAAAATAAATGCAATAACTGCTATTGGAAAATCAAAAACTGCGAATATAGGATGATACAAATCAGTAATTTGATTTCCCATATCTACAAAACCTCTTGCCAAAAATATTATACCTATTGCAGCTATAATCACACCATGAACCTTTTTAACATTTTCCGGTTTCAATACTAATGGATAAACACTTATGACTATTAAAGCTAGACCTAAAATCCTATATAGATTATTATTAGCGAAATCTTGAAGGGAAAGATAAGCATTCAGGAATGTACTCGGTAGAATTCCAAATTCGGCTAAAAATGAACATATCAGCAATAGCTGAATAAGAGAAATAACTATAAGCGGAAATACATAAGCAACATCCCATTCAAAATCATGCTTGATTTTTACATCAGACACTGGCTTTTCCAATGCTTCAGAAAGCATGTTGTAAAGAACAGATGATATGACTGAACCTATTACAGTACCCGCAACTCCCAAAACGGAAGTCAATATGGCTACAAATGCTGAAATTAAGCCAACTAATATTAACTTGGAATAATTCATATATTTCCACCTCAATAGAATTTATTTAAAAAATTTAATTTTTTTCTTAAATAAGTTTATCTTTTCAAATATTTAAAGTATTGTAAATGGTTATGAAAACCTTGAATAACACGGAATTTTAATTAAAAATCAATTAATTATAATTTATTTCTAAAATAA
>R27__coassemble_683_pt1 | contig 19516 bp, 12 predicted proteins | sample R27__metabat2_low_PE_024 | metagenome-assembled genome bin R27
AATTATAACTAGAGGTATAAATTAAATTATTAAATATTTTTATAGAAATTTTTAAAGGATTTTATCATGATTAAACTAGCAACTGTGTTTAGCGGTATTGGGGCCGTTGAACACGCACTGAATCGTATGGATATTGACACTGAAATAGTATTTGCATGTGATAATGGAGATATAGATATTTTTTCAAAGAAAATAGATGTTGACATGGACCAGATTGAAAATGAGCTATCTGTTCTAAAATCAATTATAGACAATATGGAATTTTCCGAAGATGATTCCTATGAGTTACAATTGTTAAATATGCTTCAATTGGCGGAAGGTGAATATGCCGATTTAAAAGAAGTTCTGGATAATTTAAACATAGAAAATAGGATATCTGTAATTAAAAACATGTTGAAAAATATAATTGATTCTTCAGACTTGAACAAATCCAGATTAAATTTATTTAATGAATTTATTGACAATCTTGATTCAGACAAATGTTCTTTAATAGAAAAAAAATTAATCTTACTTCAAGTAATATTAAAACTAATAAATGATTTCAAAAGGGAGAATTCATTGGATGACTTAGGTAAAGAGGACATTGAATTCAATTCAAGGTATGATGTAGATTGGGTTCCAATTAGCAAATCATTAAAGGATATGCGTGATTTTTTAGAAAACAATAAAGGAAGACAAATAATTAATAGAGTAAGAAATTTGAGTCAGAGAGTTAGCCAGTTATATGGAAAAATAGATTCATTACATCATCTAAATGAGCTTAATCAAATTGAAAATTATTCTGAAAAGAAAAAATATGTTGATGATCTTTACAAAGGTAATGAAAAAAGAAATAAAGTAAAAACCAGTTACATGGCCAACTATGAATGTTCAGAAGATGATTTCCATTGGGATGTAACTTTTTTAGACGGCACACAATACAGAAATCAGGTTGATCTTTTTGTTGGTGGAAGTCCGTGTCAGTCATTTTCAACATTAGGTAAAAAAAGAGGACTGTCCGACACAAGAGGTACTTTATTTTATGAATATGCAAGACTTGTTGATGAAGTTCAGCCAAAAGTATTCATTTATGAAAATGTTCGTGCAGTATTAAGCAATGACTGTGGAAGAACATGGGAAAAAATGAAGGAGGTATTTGAACAGTTAGGTTATAATATTTTCTTTACTCATGAAGACAAACCTTCAGTATTGAATGCTTTGAACTATGGAATTCCACAATCAAGAAACAGAATTTTTGTTGTAGGTTTCCGTTCAGATTTAAATTTAGTTAAAGATTATGAGTTCCCGGAATCCATACCATTAGAACATCATATGAAAGATTTTCTTATAGATAATGCACCTTATGGTTCTTTTTTACCGGATAAAACTTTGAAATTCGTTGATGATCTCAAGAAAGAAGAAATCGATGAAAAATATTTTTTATCTGAAAGAATTAAAAAAACAATCATGTCTGCGGGTCCGGATGGATTGTATGGCGAACCGGAAATTGATAGGGAAATTGCATTACCTCTTTTATCTTCAATGCATAAGATGCACAGAGCCGGAACTGACAATTATGTTACAACTAATGGCAAAATACGCCGATTAACTCCAAGAGAATGTTTAAGGCTTATGGGTTTCTCAGATAATTGGAAAATAGTAGTGTCGGACACACCGATGTATCAGCAGGCAGGCAATTCAATTGTTGTTGATGTATTAATCAATATTCTGTCTAAAATTTTTGAATCTTATCCTTCATTAATTTCAGACACTTGAAATTAAATTATTTATTCTAAAAAAATTTAATATAATATTGGAGAATATTATCATGATTTTTAAATGTGTCACCGAATTGGACAAAAATGAAAAACGTTTTTTTCTTGAAGAAATTGATGTGTTTACACGTTTAATTGAAGTTTTCTGTGAAAAGTACAATGTCAAAAATACTGAAGATTCAACTTTAACACCTGATGTTTATAAAGAGCTAATTGAAATTGGAGTAATTGGCTCCCGTTCGGATCTTGACCAGTTAAAGAAAGTGTTGAAAAAGAATTATGATTCATTTATCATTGCAGTTAAATTTTGTGTCAATAATAAAAAAGACACTTATGATACAATTTGGAAATTATACAATTCTGAAAGAAAGAAAATTCAGGAAAAAGCTAAAGACAAACATGAATTAACATTGGTTGATTTTTTCTGTGGTGCCGGAGGATTAAGTTTAGGTTTCTTACAGGAAGGGTTCAATGTTAAATTAGCCAGTGATATTGAAGATGTCTGTATCCAGACTTACAAATATAATCATCCGGAACTACCTTCATCAAAATTAATTCAGGAAGACATTAGGGATTTCATTGATTATATTGAGGATTATATTGATGAACCTATTGATATTGTTGTCGGCGGTCCGCCATGTCAGGGATTCAGTACAGCAAATCAGAGAAGAATTATTGATGACCCGAGAAATGAGCTGTATAAATATTTTTTAATGATGGTTGAAAAAATAGCTCCTAAATTTGTGGTTATGGAAAATGTTAAAGGGATGCTGAAGGTTGCTAATCAGGTTGTGGAGGATTATGCAGCCATAACCATTAAGAAAGAAGGTGAAACATTATCTTATAATGTTGCTTATGAAGTTCTAAAGTCAAATGAATTTTCTGTTGCACAGAACAGACAGAGATTAATCTACATTGCAGTCAGAAGTGATGTCTGTGAGAAATTGGATTTGTCTCCAGAAGATATTTTTATCAAAATCAATGAAAACAATAAAAACAAACCGGTTTATGTTCTTCATGACGCTTTAAAAGATATCCAACCTTTGGATTCCAACAGAATCAAAAATTCAAATAATGTTGACAGTGAAACTGCGGGAAAGAAAATTGATGTTAATGATTATGAAAATCATGATAATCCATATCTGGATTTAATAAATAATAACCGTAAAATACCTTATTTATACAACCATAAGGCTCGTTATTGTAATGACAATAATTATGAGATTTACAGAAGAATGAATCAGGGAGATGATTCCACTTCCGAAAAAATTCAGGATATAATGTTATATTCCCATAGGAATCATATTTTTAAAGACAAATACTTTAAACTTTTTGATGATAAACCTTGCAGAACAATTACTGCACATTTAAAAGTAGATGGACATTCTCATATCCACCCTTTCCAAGTGAGGTCAATTACTCCAAGGGAAGCAGCAAGAGTACAATCATTTCCTGATGATTATTTATTCTGGGGTTCTTACACTAAAACTTATATGCAGATAGGTAATGCAGTGCCTCCATTAATGGCTAGAGGGATTGCTAAAGTTATTAAAAATTATTTGATTGGGGCTTAAAAATGAATGAACAAGATTTTAAAAAGGAATTTATACCTATTAAAGATGTTTTGGAAAAACAGGGGATTAATGTTAATGCTGATGATTATGATGGCGTCGTTGTAAAAATGTTGGAATGCAACAATACAAGGGGTTGCGGAGATCAGACACATATTGAATTCACTGGGGCGCAAATGGAAATGTTTCCTTATTTGGCTTCATATGCATATTTTAATGACTTTAGAAATAAAGTGGATTTTAAATCTTTTTATACATTCAAAATGCCCATTTATTTAGACAAATTAAATTTGCAATATTTATTGGAAAAATACCAACTATATAGTCGAGATTATTTTGATGAACGTAAGAGAAACACTTTTGAAGAACATATTTCTTTTTTGAAGGAAACATTACAATCAGAAAATTATCAAAATAAAACAAAAATTGATTCACATAGTACTCTTTTAAGAGGTTTAAAAGATAGTGGCCCTCATACAGAGATTTCACAAATCAAAAGTTCTGATAAAAATTTTGAAGCATTACGCTGGTTGTTACCTATAAATTCTTATATAATTATTTTAAAATTAAGGAAGAAAGTTAAGTATGAAGTTTATGGTATCCTACCTGATGATGCGGAAGAAATTTCACATTTACATTTAAAGTTTAATTATTATCATACCTCACAAGGTGTAAAAACATTAGTTCCGTTGGATAATTTTGAAATACCAAATGGTGGTGAGGATAGTAGTACTGTTAATGATGAGTTTAAAGATGATTTTAAATATAACAGATTAAGTGGTGGAAAAAATAGATTGCTTTATGGTGTTCCTGGATGTGGGAAAAGCTGGAAAATAAAAAATGAAATATGTAATGATGTGAATGAATTTTTCATTGAAAGAATTGTATTCCATCCAGATTATACATATTCTGATTTTGTAGGGCAAATTCTTCCAAAAGTTTCAGAAGATGGTGTGGACTATAAATTTTCACCAGGTCCATTTACCAATATTGTTAAGAAAGCATATGAAAACCCTTCTGAAGAATTCTTTTTAATCATTGAAGAAATTAATAGGGGTAATGCACCTGCAATTTTTGGAGATATTTTCCAGTTATTGGATCGATTGAAAAAAGATGATGATGACTTTAAAAAAGGAACCAGTGAATTTGGAGTTACAAATTCTGAAATTGCCGATGGAGTTTATAATGATGAAAAACGAAAAGTTCGCATACCATCTAATTTAAATATTATAGCAACCATGAATACTTCAGACCAGAATGTATTCACATTAGACACCGCTTTTAAAAGGCGTTGGCATATGGAAATGATTGAAAATAATTTCAACAAGCCTAAATTTAAAGATACTCCTATTCAAAACAGTGACATAACATGGAAAGTATTTGGCACCGCTATTAATGAAATTATTTTAGAAGATTCTAATTCTACATTATCTTCAGAAGATAAAAGATTGGGGGCCTATTTTGTTGATGAAGAAGATTTAAGTTCCCGAAAACTATTTGCTGAAAAAGTTTTAATGTATCTGTGGGATGATGTGTTTAAATTCTCAAGAGAAGATTACTTTAAAGAAACTGCTGTTGATCAATTCAGTTTAGAATGTTTTATTGAAGCTTTTATGAATGACCAATCAGATATTTTCTTTAAAATTTTTACACCTCGTGTAAACAGTAAACTTCTAGAGGTTTATAATAGAGAAAACAATGCAAATTTACCTGATGGAAAAGAAAATGACTAAAACAGATATCTTAAGAAAATACTGTAGGGTAGCCACTAATCAGGATGATGATAGGTTTGTTGGAATTCAAGGAGATGCAGATGGATTATTTGTATATTTTCCCTTAGGGTATCATTTGTCCGATGAGGATTCAAAAATTCGCAAAGACATTCTACATTTATTCAGTATTATAAATGAATTTAAAGAGGAAAAAGAAGGAAGTATCACAAAAAGAAATAATAATGAAACTAATAATGTTGAATTCCCTTTAAATGCATACATGGAAATTATTTATTATTTCTTAAAAAATGGTTATTATAAAGAAACAGACCCGATTTATAGAACACAGAATAAAGGTAAAATTCATTGGTCAAAAACTATAAAAAATCAAAACCCTGCCCTGATAAAAAATAATAATTCATCTTATTCTTTAATTTATACAAATTTTACTGTTAGAGATTCTACTCCTAATGAAGATAAAGAAATAACAAGAATTAATCAATATTGTGTTTATGAAAGTTTTAAAAAGATAGGGTGGTTATTTAATTCGTATATGCCTTCTAAACCACTAGGTAAGTTAAATAAAAACAAATCTTTAACTGTCCTTCAAGATAAACTTTCCAATACTAATGATGATGATAAAAAGAGACTCTTCAAATCAATGATTGAAATGATTAATTCAATGGATGAGGATTCTGAAAATCAGTTCCATTATGGTACATATAAATTTGAACATGTATTGGAAAAAATGATAGATGCAATGTTTGGAATAGAGCACAAAGATGATTATTATCCTAAAGCAGAATGGAATTTAAAATTTGACGAAGATGCACGAACATATCCACTACAGCCGGATACTATAATGGAATATAATGATAAAATATTTGTTATTGATTCAAAATATTATAAATATGGCGATACTGGCCAATCAAAGGATTTACCGCAAGTTACATCTATTAATAAACAAATTACATATGCAGAATATGCTAAAAGATTAGAAATCAGTGAAGGTAAAGATATTTATAATGCTTTCTTATTGCCTTACGATAAAGAATCCAATAAATTTGGTGTCAATGATTTATTCGTAAATGTTGGAGAAGCCACTGGGGAATGGCGAGGGCAAAATATGGATAAATATGAATATATTCAATGTATTTTGATTGATATACGTTATCTGATGGAAAACTATAAAATTAATTCTGAAGACAATATTATGAAGTTAGCTAAAGCTATTGAAGGAGCCTTTGATGAAAATAAACAATATGTTTAATAATATTGATTGTTGGTGATATGATTTTTATTGAAATAAGAAGATATTTCTTAATAAAGATTAATTATTTGTCATGATATTGGATTTGACATTTATTATTCATCAAAATTTTCTATTGAATTAATAAAATACTTGGGAATAGTTTCATTATTTTCTAAATCTTCATAAATAACTTCATAAAGACGATTATCCAAAATGTATGTTTTGCAGTAGTCTCCTTCATATCTTATTCCTCTACCATATCCTTGAATTAGTTTTGTAATCATTTTATAACGGTACCAGTTTTTACCATCTTCATAAACCTTTTTACGTTTGTTTATCCATGGATCTTCAAACGGCAGATATGGCAACTTAAAAATAATTTGGAATCTGCATAAATCTCCGGGTAAATCAACACCCTCATTCATTGATGGACTAACTAAAACAAGAGGACTTTTGCTTTTTTTAAAGTCTTCCAAAATCTGTTCCCGATTATATTGTGTGTGGGTTATAATGCGATAATTGTCAATATTATCTTTAATAAATTTGGCAGTATCGTGGTTGGTGGTGTGGATTACACCTTTTTCATTAGCATGTTCTTTTAGAATTTGTTTGATTGTACGCAATGATTTTTTTGCCATTCCACTTTCGATTGGATCTCCGCTCATGTCAAATTCATCAAAAAGTTTTATTGGATTGTTTGATAAATCAAAGATATTGGGGACTCTTATTGAATAGATTTCTTCTTCATTAATTCCTAAATCATATGCGAAATTCTCATGGTCAAAAATGGATGAACTCATAAAAATACAGACTTCACCATAATTTAGCAGAGCTTTATTAATCATTTTATTAATTTTCACTGGTCTAAATACCCAATTTTTATATTCATCAACTTCAAAAATTAAGTTATAATTGCTTCTGTCAAAGTATTGGAGGAAATTTTCAATATCTTTAAGCCTTTTGTTATAATGAATATATTTTGAACTTCCTTCTTTTTTTCCTTTCAAAAGATTTTCATAAGTCATTTTATATTTTAAAATGAAATAATAATAATCTTCAGTTTGAAGGATAATTCTACGTTCTCGTTTTATTTTTATTTTTAATTCATCTCGTAGTTGATTTCGAGTAAATTTTAGGGAAATATTTTTGGAAACCTTGTCATCAATATTGTGGCCCTCATCACAAATCAATAATTTTCTAGGCTCAAAATATGTGCTGTGATAAAAATTTTCATGTAAGAAATAATCATAGGAACAGATTACTGCATTTGATTTCAAACCTTCTTTAACATTGAATAAATAGTTGCAGGAAAATGTCTGGTCAAAATCAATTGCAAAATCACTATAATTGAAATATTTGCATTTATCATACTTGCATAAATACGCGCTACAGTTTTTATCACCAATTTTCTTACATTTAAAATTGGATCTCGGATTTATTTTGGTTATTTCAGAATCATCAAAATCATTGATATATTGATTAATGAGCTGATTGGTTGTAGTTAAAATATATGATTTTCCTTCAGAATAGATATTGGATAATGTTGCAGATATTAATGATTTTCCAAAACCAGAAACAGCTTCAAGAATAATATACTTATATCCATTTTCAATTGCATTATAAATTTTAGATATGGTCTCAAGCTGCAACTCTCTTGGATGAGGATACGGGAAATTGTCTTTAATTATTGGATTTATTTCGGAGCTTTCCAGATTATTTATTAAATCATCAACTTCAAAATTCTGCATAATTATATTAATTAGTTGATTGATTGATTTTTTTTCCATTTGGTCAATTAATTCATTTCCAGATAAATCTTCGTATTCTCCAATTAAATCCTTTTTATTTATTATTAATGTAATTAAATCCTTTTCAGAACATTTATATAGTTCTTTTTCAATTTCTTGCTGTTTTTCATAGTCTAGTGAATTAATCATAGATTTTTCCTTATATATATGTATTAGTTATTATCTTTATTTTCACAAATATATAATATTTATTAAATTAAAGCAACATAGTATTTATCAAGTAAATTGTGAGGATATCCAATGAATTCAGAAAATCAGATTCGTCAAAATATGATAGAGGAATTAATTAAAGAAGTTAGGGGACCTCGATATGGTGTAAACGAAATAATATCTTACGATCCATGGATTGAATATTTGACTGGAGTTTTAATTCCTAGAAATTGGAAATATGGGGATTCAACAAATTCTCCTGATGAAGAAACCATTGTTGAAATTGATGATTCATTTTCTGAAGATGGTTCTGCAAATGACGATATTATAGGCAATATCACATCTAATGAATTAAGTCCCAAATCTATGATTAAGTCTTTTGGCACTTCATTTTCACTTAAAACTGAAAATCCAAAATTGAAAATATGTGCAACTTGGGGACGTTATTTTGAAGATTTAGAAGCTCCCTATGCATTTGATTTAAAAGGAAATAAAATTGAGGATTTGGATGAGAAGGAAATTTGGAAAAGATACTCTTTTGGCGAAATATTTGAAATAGATATAAATAATGCTGCTTTAAATGATGAGACCATTGAAAAATATTCTAATGGGCGAGAATTAGTTATTATTAAAACATTGAAAGATTTTGAAACAGAAAAGGAAATTGATAATAAAGATAAAGACGGTTATGTTAAAATTCATATTAAACGTTTGAAAGTTGATGAAGACAATTATTTTATTTCCATTCATATGATAAATGATTTAAATCATGATCAAGGCAATAAACATCGCCCCCACATTGATAAATGTTTGTTTCAGCCATCAATTAGGATAATATGTGATGAAAAGATTCAAACATCACACATTGAATTATTGAATGAATCTGAAGAGGAACTTGATTTTTTATATAGAAAAAAACCAACAGTTGCATTTGGGAACATGTGTTCTGTGATATGGGATAAAATTGATTATACTGATAAAATTGATATCTGTCAGCTATGGCCAGATTATTCTCTCAGAGTTTCAAAAAATGAGGACTATGAAGAATTTTTAAAAAAATCAAATGTCCGAACAGAGTTTGTACCATTATATCCAGTCACATTACCTAAATTTGACTTGGAAGAAAATGATAAATTAACTGTAAATGATTTAAATGCGGAAAAATTAGCCAATTCTTCTCCGGATGAAATTTATAATGTATTAATTAACCTGCTAGATCTTTATGAAGAATGGATTCTGGGAAATAAAGATGAATTAAAAGATTTGGAAGATAAATATGCTGATGTGGCTGAAAAAATAATTGAAGATGAATGCAATGCATTAAAACGTATGCAAAATGGTTTGAAATTGATAAAAGAAGAAGATTTGGTTTACACTTCTTTCTGCTTCGCAAATAAAACTTTAGCATTGCAAAATACGTGGGGGAAAAAGGAAAAGCAAGAATTTAAATGGAGGCCTTTCCAAATCGCATTCTTTTTAATGAATATTGAAGACATTTGGGATGAACATTCTAAAAATAGAGAAGTTCTTGATTTATTATGGATTCCAACTGGTGGGGGTAAAACAGAAGCTTATTTGGGAATAATGGCATTTACTATTGCACTAAGAAGACTTAAATCTTATATGGATAATGAAACTGGTGCAGGCACTTCCATTATATCAAGATATACTTTAAGATTATTGTCCGTTCAGCAATTCAGAAGAACTTTGAAAATGATTACTGCAGCAGAATTTTTAAGAATAATGAAATCTGAACATGGAGTTGGATGGAGACCAATTCATTCAGATATTGATGGTGATTGGATTTATGGTTCCACTAGATTCTCTACAGGGTTATGGGTTGGTGGAGGCGTTACACCAATACATTTACTTAAGTCTGGAGGAGCAATGGACTTATTAAAAGGGGAATCAGTTAAATTGCCTTATGATCAAGGTGAACCTGCTCAAATTTTAAAATGCCCTATCTGTGGGTCCTGGTTATCAGTTCCAAGTTCCGGCTTAAATGAAGATGAAAACAATCTGCACATTGTTATTAATAGTTCTGAGGATATTATTGACATTAAACAGAATTTGGAAAATATTTTTGAAGGTAACTCAAAAATCAATTTCGTTGATATTAAATCTGAAGGTCATGAAAATAATTATTATACCATTTCATTCATTATAAATGGAAAATTCAGTCAAAAACAATTTGATTTGGAGATTATATCTAAATTAATAGAAAATAATTATGAATTGGCTTCATTAGGTCATTTTAATATAGGCTATTTTGCTAGCTTAAAATCGATTCAAAGAATGGGTAAAGAGATTGAAGGAGATTTTGATTTTGAAATTTGGTGTACCAATCCTGATTGTGATTTAAACAATGTGGAATGGTATGAAGGATGTCCTTATCCGAATTCATCAGAATTTGATTTCCCTGATGGGAATTATATGCGTAATATAACGTCACCATTTAAAAATAATACTAGGATGCCTATTCCAGCATATCTGATAGATGATCATGTCTATAATAGATGTCCTACAGTTATTATCAGTACTGCGGATAAAATTGCAAGATTAGCTTTTGAACCTAAAGCGAGCGGGATATTCGGTAATGTAAATAATTATAATAAATATTTTGGTTATAACAATAATGGTTTACTTCCTAACGGTCCTAAAACATTACAGTTCAATGAATCTATTGAATCATTAAATGCCCCAGATTTAATAATTCAAGATGAATTGCATCTTATTGATGGTCCCTTAGGAAGTCTGTTTGGACTTTATGAATCAATGGTTAGTGGAATTATCGCAAAACAAGGTGGAAATCCGAAATACATTGCATCTACCGCTACAATTAGTAATGCAAGTAAACAGGTAGATTTGCTGTTTTCTAAAAAACTATTCCAGTTCCCGCCACACGGTTTAGAAATTTCTGATAATTTCTTTGTTAAAGAATATAGTGAGGATGAAGTGTGGGATGAAGAAAAAGCTGGAAGAGTATATTTTGGATTTTATGCACCAGGTAAAGGACCAATGACTCCTCAAGTTAGATTATGGGCCAGAATGGCTAAAGTTTCATGTGATAATTTAAAAAATCCAAATATTAATAATTACTGGACTACTGTCGGTTATTTCAATTCTATTAAAGAGTTAGGAGGAGTTCTTGCACTATATCGTGATGATATCAAGAGCCGTTTAGAAAATATCGGTGGAAATGTCGATTATAAAAAATTGAATGAAGACAATAAAGAAGAATTGTCCAGCCGTAAATCTTCCATAGAATTGCCAATCATTTTGGATGACCTTGAAAGGGATGGTTTAAGCAATCCTCCTAAATATGATGGAATTTTTACAACATCAATGTTTGGTACTGGTGTCGATATTTCACATTTGTCTTTAATGGTAATGACAAGCCAACCAAAGACCACAGGTTCTTATATACAAGCTACTGGTCGTATCGGTAGAAAATATGGAGGTTTAGTCGTCGATTTCTTTAAATCAGGGAGACCAAGAGATTTAAATCATTATGAAATGTTCAGTTCTTTCCATTCTAGAATTTATTTGGATGTGGAACCTGTTTCTGTTTCTCCATTTTCTAAAGGATGTTTATCAAGAGGTTTAGGTCCTTCAATGGTTTCTTTTTTAAGAAATGCTAATTATTTATTGGTAAATTGGCAACAAAATGATGGTAAGGCTCCTATTAAAAATCAAAATTCCAAGGAAGATTTTGACTATGTTTATAATCTTCTTAAAAACAGATTAAATTCCATGGAAAATATGGATGAAAATATGGTTCAGTCAGTTTTGAAATCATTGAAAAAATGCATTAAAGATTGGCAGTTTATAGCCAATAATATTGAAGATAATCAGTTTTTAAAGATGAATGAATATTACATTAAAAAACCTGAACAACATGTTGTTTTGGGCGATGAAGGCCATAAATACAATAAGAATTTAAGAGTAGTATATAAAAATGCACCTCAATCCCTTAGGGATGTAGAAGAGACAATTGATTTTTGGGTGTGATTATGGAATATAGTAAACAAAAACTTAGAAGATCACAATTTGTTTTGGTATACGGGCCGGGATCAATTATCGAAGGTCCTAACGGTTCAAGATTGATGCCCTCTTTGGAAGGTCTTGGTGAGGATAATTGTAATGATGCTTTCTTTACAAAATATGAAATCAAAGATGTTCGTATGAGCCATATGTTGAATAAAGAATCTGAAGACGGTAGATATGAATGTCATTTTATTTCTATTCCGTCCAATGATTCCATTGATGATGATGAACCTCGTGTAATCTATTCAACTGTAATGTTTCCATCATGGCATTTATGCCATAAAAGAAATCCGTCAATTTTATACTTCCATAATATTTATGATGAGCACTGTCAAGCATATGATGAAAAGAAATGTACTGATTGTGATAAAGAAAACAATCCTAATGTTCGTTTTGTTCGAGCATGCCCTGACGGTCATTTGGATGAGGTTTATTGGGACAAAGAAGTTCATGGTGATGATAAAACTTGTAAAAATTCAGATTACTTTTATTGGATATCTGCTGGAAGTTCTTTAGAAGATATAATTATTCAATGCCCTTTCTGCGGATCTAAAACTGACATGCAAAATATATATAGACAAAAAAGAAGATGTACTGCTAGAATACCTGAAAATGAGGAATTGAATGGTTCCAAAGTTTTAGTTACACGACCCGAACGATCATTTGAATGTGGTGAGGAAATGAGTGTTATTCAAAAACAATCATCTTCACTCAGATTACCGTATACCCGTACACTTTTGAAAATACCTACTTTTGACGAATCAATACTTAATATATTCAATAATTCTCATTTAAAAGTATATTTGGATACTTTGGAAGACAATATTGATGTTGAATTGTTTTCAAAAGATAAATTTCTGAAAGGGGTTTTCAAATATTTGGATAATGAAGATTTTTGGAAAGTGGAAGATTATCTTCAGGAACATGAAATCTCTGACTTTTTTGAGGAATTCAGAAGAATGGGAAGTCGTGACGTTAGTTTTTCCAATGCTGTTGATGAAGAATTAAAAGGCATTCGATATGGTGAAAAGGAGAGTGCTAATTTCTCAAGATCAGATTTCTTCCCATATACTTTAAAAGGATTGGATTATGAGTTTCCATTAAATGTTTGTGCAATTGAAAAACTCACTACAGTCACGGCACAACTGTCATATCAGAGAAAACCTCATCCTAAAAAAGATAAAAAATCAGAAGAAATTATCAAATCGGAATTTATTTCCGTCGGTTATTTGGATGAGGATGTTGACCCTAACAAAATGTGGTATCCTGCATTTATGGGAGTTGGCGAAGGAATTTTCATTACTTCAGATGAAAATCCTTTTAATTATAATCTGAATCTGGACGAAACTATAAACAAATGGGAAACATGTGAAATTGATGTTTCTTATGATGAAAGGCCTGAAACTAAAAATCCGTTATTCATTTGGTGGCATACTTTATCTCATGCAATTATCAAAAGTCTTTCTTTATCATGTGGTTATTCTGCAGCATCACTTCATGAAAGAGTATATCTGGATGAAGATTCAGAAAAAGGAGGCATATTAATTTACAATACTTCACCTGGAGATGACAGTGGAATGGGAGGTCTTGTAGATTTGGTTTATAATAAAAAAGAATTTGATAAAGTATTGAAAAATGCATTAAATTCATTATTGGTTTGTTCTAATGATCCGTTGTGTTCTTCTGTTGAATTGGAAGATGGAGGCGTAAACGGATCAGCATGCCATAACTGTTTACTGGTTTCAGAAACTTCATGCGAACATCAAAATTCGTTGTTGGACAGAAACTTTTTCATTAATTAAATTATTTTAGGGGATTTGAATGTCTAAAGATATTAAAAAAGAACTTTTGGATGCAAAAAAACTGTATAAATCAAAAAATTATCGAGAGGCCTTGGAAATATATGAAAAACATTATCCGGATAATTCTGAGGAATTTAATAAATGGGATAAAATATTTTATAGCTGGGCCATTTATCAGCTGTATATTAAAGACTATGATGATGAAACTGAATTGATGGAATATACTCAATTAATCACAGAACTGATCAGACAATCTGATTTAAATAAGAGTCCGACATGTGCCTATACATTATCAGTTTTCAAAGTTTTGGATTATTTATATAAAGAAGGGGATTACGAGTATTTACTGATTTGGTTGGACAAAATTGACCCTACTCTTTTGGATGCAAAACAGTCAGAATTCAATGGCAGAATTTATCCTTCCAGAAGGGAAAAATATTATAATTATGCTTCAAAAGCTTATTTGGAAACTGGAGATTATAATAATTGTATTTTAATATCTGACAAGGCATTAAGGGAATTTCATCGTTTTACAAATGACAGTGATGTCTGGTTTAACTGGAGGATAGCAAAATCTTTAAGAGAATTGGGCAAACCAGAAGATGCTTTGACTTATTTGGAAAAAGTTTCAAAAGTAAAACGGGACTGGTTTATTTCAAAGGAAATTGCTGAGAATTATTTCATGCTGGATGATAAAGAAAACGCTTTGAAATATGTTATTGAAGCAGTTTTAACAAATGAACCTCCTTCACTTAAAATAAATCTGTTTTATTTAATTTATCAGTTATTAAAAGATGATGAGCCTAATCTTGCTTTGAAACATGCAAAATTATTTGCAGCATTGAAACTGGAATATGGTGCACCAATTCCAAGTGATATTGAAGAATTAATAATTGATGAGGATGAATTGGATGTTGATGAATTGGAGATGGAAATAAAAGATTATTGGTTTGAATATAAATTCAAAGACCAGGAACTGCAGTACGGTACCATTACCCGAATCTTTGAAAATGGTAAAGCCGGTTTCATCACATCGGATGACGGTGAATCCTTGTTCTTTATTTCATATGAATTTAAAGGCAATCTGCATAATATGAAAGAAGGGCAATATGTTTCATTTTATACTAAAATGGGTTTCGACAGATCTAAAAATAAGGAATCTCTCAATGCAGTAAATATCAATATTGCTTAGTATTTATGTTTTAGGAGTTATTTTATTAAATAATTCTGTTCTTTTTTATTTTTTGTGATTTAAATGTCTGATTTCAAACAGCTAGAAGAAAAATATGATGAAGAAAAAAATTCTCTTTTAAAAGAAAAAATCAGATTAAAGGATGAACTTGATCAGATTAAGAATGAAAAGATTTATTATAAACAAAAAGCGGACCTTTTATCTTTCAATAAAGTTGCTGATAAAGAACATGAAATCAAAAATGATTTGCAATTGGTTGAAAGTGATTTGATTGCTGTTAAAAATAAAATCGATCAGCTACAGAAAGAAAAGGCAAATCTTGAAAGAAAACGTAAACAGAAAGAAAAGCAAAAACAAATTAAAAAACAGATGAATGAAGTTTTGAAATATATTAGACAAGGTAAAAATAGAAGTGAAGCGGCAGAATTAGTTGGAATTAAAGAATCCAAGATATTAAATTGGTATAATGAAGGGAAATTGGGAACAAATGATAATACTCGTTATTTTTATCGGGAACTTTCTAAAACTGAAAAAGAACAAAAAGAAAAAACCAAAAAAGAATGTCTTAATAAACAAAAACAAGAAAATATTGAAAAACAAATTAAACAAAATGCAATTAATGATTTAATGTATGAGGTGTTACAGCAAATGCAAAATGGTAAGACCAGACAGCAGGCTGCTCAAATTGTGGGTGTTAAATTTTCACAGGTAAATGATTGGTATGAAAAAGGTTTGAATAATGAAACCAAATATTTTTATCACTTTTATAAAAAAGTAAATGAAATTGAAAGTTTACAGAAAAATTCACTTAATATTAATGAATCCAATTTAAATTCTGAAATCAATAATACCGGATTAACTATTGTAAATGTAAATTCTGAGTTTCCTACTCAAAAATCAAATCCTCTTGTTGCTGTTAACTATTGTCAGAATTGTGGTAAAAAGTTATATGGTGATGAGTCAAAGTATTGTACAAATTGCGGCAGTTCTTTGATTGAAATTAAAAAGAGTTATTCCAACAGATCTGATTCTGATTATCGGTCTAAAACAGCCCCAAATACAAATTCTTTTGGTAAATGCTGTTCTGGGTTGATGGTACTATTTGTCATAATTGCAATTTTAATTTTAATTATCTGAGAATTATTATAAAAGAGTGGAGTTGATTTATATGGCTGACAGAGTTAGTAAAGAAACACGAAGTTACAACATGTCACAAATCCGAAGTAAAGACACAAAACCTGAAATTTTAGTTCGAAGCTATCTGTTTTCAAGAGGGTTACGCTTTCGAAAGAATGATAAACGATATCCCGGAAGTCCAGACATTGTATTGCCAAAATACAATACTATTGTATTCGTTCATGGGTGTTTCTGGCATCTGCATGAAGGATGCAAATATGCGGTAATGCCAAAATCAAATGTTGAATTCTGGGAGAAGAAACTCTATGGAAACAGAGAACGTGACAAACGTAATCAAAAAGAACTTGAAGAAATGGGTTGGAAGGTAATTACTGTTTGGGAATGTGAATTGAAAAAAGATCGAGTTGAACAGACTCTGGGGGAATTATATAATCAAATAACATCTGAACAGTAAACTGGGAATTCTGATGAGTAAAATAAGAAAATAATAGTTTGGAAGATAATTTGAGTTTATTTAATTATATTTTTTATTAAAAATTTCCATTAGTATTTTTTTAGAAATAAGTAAATATTGTTAAGAAGATAAAATTTTGTATCTAAAGTAGAAGGTTTTCTCATGCGGGAATTACAATATGAAATCATTAAATTTCAAGAGGAAAGGGACTGGAAAAAATTTCACACTCCTGAAAACCTAGCTAAATCAATTTCAATTGAAGCGGCTGAACTTCTGGAGCATTTTCAGTGGGGAAAGGAATATGATGAAAGTGAAGTTGCAGATGAACTTGCGGATGTTCTGATTTATTGCATGTATATGGCTGATTCCCTAAATTTGGACATTAAAGAAATTATCCGAAACAAAATGAAGAAAAATGCAATTAAATATCCCATCTCAAAATCCAAGGGCAATGCCAAAAAATATACGGAGTTCTGATTATGATAGTTTATGAGGCTACAAAAGCAGAATTTTGTGATTCTGTTTTGGCAGGTTCCATTACTGATGAAATTGAGCATATTTATCTGGCAAAAATTGGGAAATCTCCCAAGTCACAGACCCGATCCTGGAGAAATTCAATGGTATATATGAAAAATGTTTTGGAGGATTCTGAAATTCCTGGTGACTGTGGTGTAGCTATTGAATTTACAATTCCAACAACATCAAAAAGAATTGATTTTATATTAACCGGATTAAATAAATTTGAAGATGATTCAGTAGTGATAATTGAACTTAAACAATGGGATTGGGCTGAAAAAGTTGAAGGAAAAGATGGTGTTGTAAAAACAGTTTTAGGTGGTGGAATTCATGAAACAACACACCCATCTTATCAGGCATGGTCTTATGCATCATTAATTAAAAATTTTAACCAAACTGTTGAAGAGGATGAAATAGATTTATATCCCTGTGCATATCTTCATAATTATGATTTTAAAGAAGATGACCCCTTAACAGATGAAATATACAGACCATATTATGATGAAGCACCTTTATATGGTCAGAGAGATATTTTTAAATTAAGAGAATTCATTAAAAAATATATCAGATACGGTGATGATGGAGAAATTTTGTATAGGATTGAAAATGGTAAAATCAGACCTTCCAAAAGGCTTCAAGATACTTTATACAGTATGCTTAAGGGAAATGATGAGTTTGTCATGATTGATGAACAGAAAATTGCTTATGAAATGGCTATTGAAATGGCTCGTGAATCATATTTGGATGATAAAAAAAGAGTTTTAATTGTTGAAGGAGGCCCGGGAACCGGCAAATCGGTTGTAGCAATAAATTTACTTGTTGATATGATGAAGGATGAAATGAATTCCTGTTATGTTACAAAAAATACAGCTCCACGAGAGGTATTTTATAAAAAACTTAAAGGTGAGGAATTTAAAGTTGGATGGATTAAAAATATTTTTAAAGGTTCTGGAACATTCATTGATTCTCAGATGAATGATTATGATGCAATTATCGTCGATGAAGCTCACAGACTGACTGAAAAAACAGGTTTTTATAAAAAAGGCGATAATCAGATTAAAGAAATTATAAACGCAGGCAAGTTTTGCGTATTTTTCATTGATAAATACCAGAGAATTTCAATTGAAGATTATGGGAGTATTGGTGAGATAAAAAAGTTTGCATCAGAGTTTGATGCTAAAGTTAAACAGATTAAATTGGCATCACAGTTCAGATGCAATGGTTCTGATGGTTATTTATCATGGTTAAATGATGTACTTGAACTTGAGGAAACTGCAAATTTTGATGGATTTGACTTTGACTATGATTTTAGGCTTGTTGATTCACCTGCAGAATTGAAAAATCTGATTTTTGAAAGGAACGCTAAAAATAATAAATCACGTTTGGTTGCTGGATACTGTTGGGATTGGATTACTGATGAAAAAAATAACAGTGAAGTTCATGATATTGTAATTGATGATTTTTCAATGAGCTGGAATTTGGGAAACAGTAAAACATGGGCTATAGATGATGATTCGATTAATGAAGTCGGTTGTATTCACACTTCACAGGGTCTTGAGTTTGATTATGTTGGTGTTATCATTGGAAATGATTTAAGATTTGATGGTGAACATGTTGTCACGGATTTTAATATGCGTGCAGGAACTGATAGGTCGTTGTGGGGAATAAAAAAGATGCATGATGAAAATCCTCAACAGGCTTTGGAATTGGCTGATGAGATAATTAAAAATACTTATAGGACATTGATGACTCGTGGAATGAAAGGATGTTATGTTTATTGTGAGGATATGGAATTACAAACTTATTTCGAGGAAAAATTGGAGTTCATGAAACGAAAAAAATAGAATTATTATAATTTTATATTATTTGCCTACTTTTAAATGATTTAATCTGATAATTTTGTAGAATTATTTAAACAATCTATGGGGAAATTGTAAAAATTATAATTTAAAAAAATTTATATGTTGGTTGATGAAATAATTGATGAGGTTAAATAATGCAAAAATGGTTAGTTCCATCAAATCCTAATGTTTATGATGCTGAAGCTTCATTTAAAAAAAATGGATTTATAGATTGGAGACAAAATAAAAATAAGTATGAAGTAGGAGATATAGTATATCT
>R27__coassemble_748_pt1 | contig 18012 bp, 14 predicted proteins | sample R27__metabat2_low_PE_024 | metagenome-assembled genome bin R27
GAAATTCATCCCCAACCTTAAAGAGGTCGGAGTATTCTTTCACTATTAAGATAAACCATTTCTTTTCTTTTTTTTACTTAAACTTTTAACACCACCTTTAAATACGAAAATTTCCATATAAAGCATATAGTTGCATATGCAAGAGTGAGCAGATTATGGAAAAAAATGAAAATATTGAAATGATAACCGGAGACCCTAAAAAGGCAATAAACAAATTATCACTGCCGATTATTGCAAGTATGTTTTTAATATTTGCAAACAGCATTATCGACAGTATTTGGGTAGCAGGACTTGGTGCAGAACCACTTGCTGCATTAGGGTACACCACACCCCTGTTTATGATTATAGTTGGATTTGGAAACGGACTTGGAGCCGGCGGTAATTCAGTGATTTCAAGATTCATTGGGGCGGAGGACAAATCCTCGGCAAATAATGCTGCGATACACAATCTTATCTTAAGTGCAATCGTATCAATAGTCATTTCAATCTTATTTGTTATTACAATGGAACCGATGCTCGAACTTATGGGAGCAAGCAGCGTAATAAACTATGCTATGGACTATGGATTCATCATATTTTCATGTACCTTCGCTCTTTTAATGCCTCCAATTGTAGGAGGGGCATTTAGAGCTGAAGGAGATATCAAACGTGCAACAATCCCAATAGCTGTTGCTGCAATAATCAACATGATTTTAGATCCGATATTAATCTACACATTTGGAATGGGGATTAAAGGGGCAGCAATCGCAACAGTATTAGGACCACTTATAAGCCTGTGCCTCATGTTATACTGGATTTTTTTCAAAAAAGATACATATCTCTCATATAACTTTAAAGACTTCCATAATGACCTTAAAATGTACAAGGATATTTTGGTTGTAGGTATACCTGCAAGTTTGGAACAACTGGTACTGTCCGTTTTGACAATATTTGTCAATTACATGCTTACAATAGTATCCGGACCGACATCAGTAGCAGTTTATACAGCAGGATGGAGAATAGTAAACATCGGAATGCTTCCAGCAATAGGAATTGGAACTGCAGCAATATCCGTCGCCGGAGTTGCATACGGGGCAAAAAAATATGAAAACTTAAGAGTTACAGCAAGATATGCCGTCAAGGTGGCATTAATAGCATCAATAATCGTGTGCATCATATTATATGTATTTGCCAATCAAATAGCGATTATCTTCTCATATTCACAAAGCAGCGTGGATTTAGCACCATTGATTGCAAGTTTCTTGCAGATAATGTGCTTTTTTATTCTATATGTTCCATTTGGAGCCAGTGCAGGTAATGTATTTCAGGGCGTTGGAAAAGGAACAATATCATTCGTATTGACAACATTCAGGGAATTCATACTAGTGTTAATCTTTGCATACCTTTTAGGATTTACATTTAATATGGGAGAGTTCGGAATATACTGCGGAATGCTTCTGGGAGGTGGAATAGGGTCATTGATATGTTATGCATGCATTGAATTATACATCAACAAGTTAATCCGAGGTAGATACAATGCCGTTTGATGAAACAAGAGTATATACTCTCTTTAAAAATATTGATAAAAATCTGTGAGGAGTTTAAATGAACGAAACTATCGAAAATCTAAAAACAAGAAGAAGTATCAGAAAATTCAAAGACGAACAGATTACTGACGAAGAGTTAAAAACAATCTTGGAAACCGGAACCTATGCCCCAACAGGACAAGGTCTTCAATCACCTAAAATTGTTGTAATTCAAAATCCGGAAACCATTAAAGAATTTTCAGCATGGAACAGAAGCTATTTCCCGATAGATGTTCCAGAGGACATGGATCCGTTTTACGGAGCAAAAACATTACTGATTGTGCTGGCCGACAGTGAACGTCCAACATATGTTGAAGACGGTTCAAGCGTATTGGCAGTTCTAGTCAATGCAGCTCATGCAGTTGGCGTTGGTTCATGTTGGATTCACAGAGCACGTGAAGAATTTGCATCCGAGAAAGGAAAAGAATTACTGAAAGAATGGGGAATTCCAGAAACTTATGAAGGAATAGGTCATGTAGTTTTAGGATATCCTGACATGGACGCACCGAAACCGTTGCCTAGAAAAGAAGATTATATCCACTATGTGGATTAAAAAAAAGAAAATTAAAGATGAGTTATCCACTCATCTACATTTTTTCAGGTGCAGTTACACCTAAAATATCCAAAGCGTTTTTAATAGTTGTTTTAGCTCTATCAACTAAAATTAGTCTTGTATCTTCTACATCAGAACCGATTACTTGTTCAGTCTTATAGAATTTATTAAATGAACCGGCTAAATCCTGTGAGTATTGAGTAATATTGTGAACTCTCTTTTTGTTAGCACAATCTTCAACAACTTGTGGGAATTTAGCGATTTGTCTTACAAGGTCCTGTTCTGCTTCATTAGGAGTCCAATTCTCATCAACACTTAAAGAAGAGACATCTTTACCTGATTTTGCAATCAATTTGCATGCTCTTGCATGTGCATATTGAATGGATGCGCAGCCTCTTTCAAAGCTTAAAGCTTCATCCCACTTAAAGGTCAAGTGCTTTTCAGGTGACAATTTAGCAATGAAGAATCTGACAGCACCGATACCAATTTCCTCAGCCATTGGAGCGATTTCATCTTCGGACAGGTCAGGATTTCTTGATTTAATTTCATCATGTGCCCTGAGTACTGCTTCATCGATTAATTCATCGACAGATACAAATTTACCTTTTCTTGTAGACATTGAACCTTCCGGAAGTGTAATGAATTCATAAAATATTACTTCAGGAGGAGTTTGCCTGAATATTTCTTCAAATATTATTTTTATTTGTTTGGCAGCCAATTTATGGTCTGAGCCTAAAATATCCAGTACAGTGTCACCTAAAGTAGCTTTGTATTTGTGATAAGCCAAATCCCTTGTGGAATAAAGTGAAGTACCATTTGATCTTCTTAAAACGAACTCTTTTTCAATATTGAAATCAGTCAAATCAATATATAAAACATCACTTTCTCTTGTAAATCCTTCTCTTTGAATATATGCGACCAAATCATCGACTTCGCCGTTTCTTATGAATTGTCCTTCCCAAACAAAGTCATCATGGACAATATTCATTCTTGAAAGGGATTCCTTCATTCCGGAAATACATTTTGAAACAACATCTTCAAAGACCTTATTTAATTCCTCATCCTCACCTTGCTCGTATTTTTGGATTAATTCATCGACTTTAGCGTTTAGTGCTTCATCCTCTTCTACGGCCTTATTGGCATCAAAGTATAATTTTCCAATTTTGTGGTCAATTTTTTCTCCTTCATAATCTTCAATCTTAAGACCACATTCTGTAATACCGCATACGATTATTGCAATTTGTCTTCCCATATCATTTACATAGTATTGGGTTACTACATCCCTTCCGGCTAATTTTAACAATCTTGCAAGTGAATCTCCGAAAATTGAATTTCTGATATGCCCTATATGTAAAGGACCATTAGGATTAGCTGAAGTGTGTTCCAATACAATCTTTTCACCATATTCCGGAAGCTGTCCATAGTTTTCATCGACCTTTTCCAACAATAACTTTGAAAATTTGGAATAGTCAATGAAAAAATTAACGTAAGGACCAAAATTTTGAACTTTAGTGAAAATTTCCGGAACCTCTATTTTTTCAACCAAATCTGCAGCAACTTCAGGAGGTGAAGTTCTTAATTTTTTAGTAAGTGCAAAAGCAATAGTACTTGCCAAATCCCCTAAATTAGGATTAGGTGGAAATTCCAATTTAAAATTCCTATCAACTTCTACATCATATTGGTCTAGTGCCTTATTAATTGCATCAATAGCTTGTTTTTCAATCTCAAAATACATTAACTCACCTTATAATAATCATAAACCCCTTAACCAAAGGGAAAGATAACCGATTTTTGGAATTACGACCAAATTGTCACCAATCGTTACAACCTTTGATTGGATCTGGTTTGGCGATACATAATACGGATCGGGAGCATTATTATTATCCCCCTTAATCAGATACATCGTACTTCCATTAACATCTACAATATCAATAACTCTATGAATTACTGGTTGATTATACCATTTTGCATCATAAACCACAACATCGCCTTTATGGATGTCATTAACATTGAACTCCTGTATACCGAGGAAATTTGCCTTTTGAACCATTACAATATCCCCCCTGTAAAATGCAGGTTCCATACTTCCTGAAACAACCACATTTAAATGTTGCGCAGCAATTAAGACAATTATCAATATTACTGCATATGATGCAATCTCTTTTAAATCTACCACATTAACACCCTATTAATTTTATTTGAATGCAACTCTTAATGCATTGTCAATCGCTTGAGAAGTTTTCTCTATATCCTCCATGCTATGAGCACTTGAAATAAAATTACATTCAAATTGGCTAGGAGGTATGAAAACACCTTCTTTCAATAATTCTCTGAAGTATACTAAAAACCTGCCACTGTCTGAGGCTTTAGCATCTTCATAGTTATAAACATCATTTTCATTGAAATAAATCTGAAACATTGAAGCCAAACCAACAGGTTGAATATTTAAATCCCTGTCTTCAACAGTTGCTCTGATTTCACTTCTGAGGAAGTTTCCTTTACTTTCCAAGTCCTTATAAAACTTATCATCTAACTGGGACATGGTAGAAAGTCCCGCCTGAACGGAAATCGGATTTCCGGAAAATGTTCCTGCCTGATAAACCGGTCCTTGAGGTGCAATCAATTCCATTATTTCTCTTTTACCGCAGAATGCACCCATTGGAAGCCCACCACCAACAATCTTACCAAGTGTTGTCAAATCAGGAGTAACTCCATAGTATTGTTGAGCTCCACCTTTTGAAGCTCTAAAACCTGTGATTACTTCATCAAATATTAAAACAATTCCATTTTCTTCAGTTATTTTTCTTATAAACTCCAAAAATCCAGGTTTTGGTTCAATACAGCCAACATTACCCATTACAACTTCCATTATAATACAGGCAATATTTTCTCCTTCTTTCTCAATCAAATCAGTTAAAGCTTCTTCATTATTAAATGGAACAGACAAAGTATTTTTAGTAGTGTCTGCAGGTATTCCTGGAGAGTCAGGCAAGGTTGCAGCACCGGACCCGCCTTTAACTAAAACGTAATCATGTGCCCCATGATATGCGCCTTCAAACTTAACTATTTTATCCCTTTTGGTAAAACCTCTTGCAAGCCTTATTGCACTCATTGTTGCTTCAGTTCCACTATTACAAAATCTTACCATTTCAGCTGATGGAATTCTAGAAACAACCTCTTTTGCAAGTTTGATTTCATTTTCAGTCGGTGCACCATAGGCACTTCCGACAGTCAATTGATTTGAAACTTCCCTTACGACTTTTGGATTTGCATGTCCTAAAATCAAAGGACCGTATGCCAAACAATAATCAATATAGGTTTTTTCGTCTACATCAGTTATTTTACATCCGCCAGCGCTTTTAACAAAAAACGGATATGGTTTAAAAGCACGTACAGGAGAATTTACTCCTCCGGGAAAATAATTTTTAGATTCATTGAACAGTTCTTCAGAATACATTTTATCACACTACAAATGTTGAATTAACGAATTTACACATGCTACAGCAATAGGAGTACCGCCTTTAGGGCCTTCAACTACAATATTTGGAATATTTGAATTTTTTAAAGCTTCTTTAGAATCAGCAGCTCCCACAAAACCTACAGGAACTCCAACAATAGCTTTAAGATTCATTTCGCCTTTTTGATATAAATCCATAGCTTCAAAAACAGCGGTTGGAGCATTACCAGAAACAACAATGCCTTCGAAATCATTAGCTGCCGCATATCTCATAGCCGCTGCAGCCCTTGTGATTTGATTTTCCTTTGCAATTTTTATTACTTCCTCATTTCTGATATAACACTCAACTTCCCCTTCATATCTTGTAATACCATACTTGACCATGTTGATATCAGTTAAAATGGTTTCTTTATTTCTAAGGGAATCCATAGCTACATCTATAAAATCGGGACTAATTTTTACCAATTTTGCATATTCAGGATCAGCTGTGGAGTGAACAATCCTCTCAACAATGTCTCTTTCAGCAGGATTTAAATCTTTGACATCATCTCCAATAAGGCCACGGATAATTTCCCTACTTTTGGTAGCGATATCCATACCTTGCTTAGTTGATGCACCCATGAACATTTTGTCTGTCATAAGATAATTTTTAAATTATATATTTGTTAAATATTTTGTTTTTGAAAAAAATGACATGCATTTTCAAATGCTATTAAAAAACAATGCTAAAAATTTAAATGCTTTTGGAGGTGCGAAAATTATTTTAAATTTTAAAAACAAGTCCTTGAAAAAACAGTCAATATCTATATTGCAGGAAAATCCTGCAACACACCGATTAGATATTGAAAAAAAACTTTTATATATTCAAAGTTGGAATCAGAAATCCAAAAAGGATTTTCAAACTCTATTAATATTATAATCCAAATCCTATTTAAATTTAATCATGAAGTTTATAGATTGTAGGGAGTTGTCTTTATAAGTACAACTGAACCCAAAAATAACCCGGTGAGGCTATTGAAAAACAAATCCCTATAAAATAGAAGATCCCTACAATCTAAAGGAGAATCATGGCAAGCTTCACATCAGTTTTACAAAAACCAATGTGAATACAAAAGTCAAGCACCACAAACAAATGAGGTACAAGAACATTGCAATCCAATACTTAGAAAGTACACTCACAATGACTCCCCCTATGGAATATATAAAAGTTGCCAGTAGACTTTTCATCAAAGGAAAACCTCCAAATCCAAGTCACGGCAACACCATGAAAAATCACAATATCACCTCCTGGACTTAAAGAGTTACAGTTTACACATAATTATAAAAATAAATCCATATAAACCTTTATTTTTTAAAAATATACTGCAATAATGCTTTAACAATGTAAAATTGCCTTGAAAATTTGGAAATGATATGCGGAAAAAGAGAAAACCAAGTGATGTAGGTAATGATTAAAAGCAAAACATGATGAATTATTTAACTAGTTTAATATGCAACATATGATAATATCAACCATATTAGACATTAACAGTGCGCATTGTAACTTTTGATGTCAATTGAAAATTGGGATATATATCGAGAAGTGAAATTATCTTGAAAATTGAAAATAGAAATCGTTAATGTCTAAAAATAATAGTACATCAATTATTTTTCACTAGCTGACAAACCTGCCAGATAACCTGTCGAAAAGGCAATTTTCAGATTATAGCCACCGGTCGGACCGTGAACATCCAAAACCTCACCTGCAAAATAAAGACCCGGTGTCAATGTTGATTCCATCGTTTTCGGATTGACATACTTTAAATCAACACCACCGACAGTCACTTTAGCCAGATTATCGTTGAAACCAATGATTTTAAAAGTGAATCTTTTCAGGTTTTCAACCAATCTGTTTTTGCTTTTCTTGTTGATTCTGGATAATTGAACTTCGCCATCCAAATCAATTTCACCTAAAAAGAAGTCGATGAAACTGTTTGTCAAAAACAATTTCAGATAATTCTTAAGCATTGTCTTTCCCTTGGACTGGAAATCTGATGTGAATCTCTTAAAAAGCTCTTCACGACCATATTCTGGGCATAAATCAATAGCTATCTCCAAATCCACTTCAGGGTCATTCTCCAACAGGTTATAACTTATACCTTCAGATATCTCATTGCTTAAGTTTATAATTCCCGGACCAGTCAAACCGACATGTGAAAAGAGTACATTTCCCCTTACCCTGCTTTTCTTATAACTTATAACAACATCATTTAGAGTTATGCCGGCAATGTCTGACAAATCCTTTTCGGTAATTAACGGTGAAAGCCCATATTTGATGTCAGTCAATGGCTGTGAAGTCAAAGAGTAATTTTTTATATTGCAACCGGTCTGCGGATAGGTTACACCGCCGGTAGCGATTATAATCTTATCTGCTTTTATCTCATCATTAATAATAAAGTCTTCAGTTATCGTTTTTACTTCAAAGTTATAACTTATAACTACATTATCCAACTTTTTAATGAGACCGTCCAAGACATCACTTGACTTTTCGCTTTTTGGAAAAACACGGTTGTTATCCTCCTGGATAAATTCAAAATCAAAAAGAGAAAACAAATCTTCATTTGTAAATGTATAAAAAGAGTGTTTAAGGAAATTTTTATTGTTAAAAGAATTCAACAACTGTTTTATTGGCTTGTTGTTGGTGATATTGCATCTTCCGCCACCGGTCAGCAGGAGTTTTCGACCAAGGGACGGATTCTTTTCAAGCAATATTACACTGGAGGAATTTTGACTGGCCGCAATTGCAGCCATCATTCCAGCAGGTCCTCCACCAATAACAGCTATATCATATTCTTTCATTTTAATCAAAAAAAGAAAATTTAAGGGGTTAATCTGTGTCTGTCTCTTGGGAAGAGTACACATTCACGGATGTTTTCAGAGCCGGTTAATACCATGGTTAACCTGTCGGCACCTACACCCCAACCTGCATGTGGAGGCATACCATATTCGAATGCTTTAAGATAGCTTCCAAATCCAGCAGGGTTTAATCCTCTTTCTTCTATTTGTTTTACGAGTAAATCGTATTGGTGAACACGAGTAGCACCGGAAGATAACTCTAAGTTGTTGTACATTAAATCAAAGGCATGAGAGTATTTTTCATCGCCGTCTACAGGCATGACATAGAACGGTTTGATTTCACTTGGCCATCTGGTCAAGAAGTAGAATCCACCCATTGTGTCACCTAATGCCTTTTCAGCTTCACGGGACAAGTCTTCTCCCCATTCCATTTCAACATCTTTGGAGTTTACGATATCAAGTGCTTCATCATAGGTCACATGAGGGAAATCGCCGGAAGGCACTTCAAGTTCATGGCCTAAAATTTCCAATTCATCTGCACAGTTTTCATTGACATCTTTCAATACCTGAATAATCATGTCGTTTAAGATTTTCATTACATCTTCATCGTCAGCAAATGATGCTTCTGCATCTATGGAAACAGCTTCGTTCAAGTGTCTTAATGTATCATGCTCTTCTGCCCTGAATATTTGACCTATTTCGAATACCTTATCCATTCCACTAGCCATCATCATCTGTTTGTATAATTGTGGAGATTGGCCAAGGAAAGCCTCTTTTTCAAAGTATGTAATTGGGAATAATTCAGTTCCTCCTTCAGTAGCTGAAGCTACAAGTTTAGGAGTGTTAATTTCATAAAACCCATTATCATAGAAGAAATCCCTGATAGTATGGAACATTTGACCTTTAATTTTGAAAATTGCTGAAACATTTTCTTTTCTGATATCCAAGAATCTTGAATCTAATCTTGTATCAATTCCAGCTTTAACTTTTTCAGTTGGATCCATTGGTAAAGGCTGGTTAGCTAAGTTTAAAATTTTAACTTCTTTTGGTAAAATTTCAACACCGTTTGGAGCTTTAGGAGCTTCTTGAGCAGTACCTTTAATAGCTACAACTGATTCTTTTCTTAAATTTCTTAATTCTTCTAATATTTCTGCTTCTACTTTTTTACTTGGAGCTGTAATTTGAACTCTACCAGTTACATCACGTAGAATTACAAACATGATTCCACCAAAGTCACGGATTTCATGTACCCAACCCATGACGGTAATGTCACTGCCTGCAATTTCGGAAGTGCATTCATTAGCGTAATTAGTTCTTCTCCAATCTTTTAATAAACCTTGCAAATTATTCACCTCGCGGTTTTAAAAAAATCAATAATAATGATAAATTTTCATTATAATTTTAGTTTAGTTTTAATGTTTAATAAACATATGTGAAATAGGAAAAAAACTAGCTGAAAAAAAATATTTTGAATTAAAAAATGAGTTATCAGATTTTTAAAAAAATAAAAAAAGAAAAAATAATAAAAAATTATTATTTAATGAATTTAGTATCATCCAGTTGACCGGTTTTAGCATCTACAGTGATTATACCCATATCCTGATTATTATGAGTACTGTCCACAATATAGAATTCGTAAGTGTCTCCGGATTGCTCATATTTGTCAATCTCATAGCCCTTTAAATTTATTAAGTACTGATCTACAAGCTGTTTACAGTCACTATAGGAATATTTAGGAGTATTACTGGATGAACTTGAGGATGGACTTGATGAAGATGGGCTAGAAGATGGACTTGACGGACTTGAACTAGGACTAGCTACTGCACCACCGCTTGATGAACCTGAAGAAGCAGGTTGGCTAGGACTTGAAGATGCAGGGCTTGAACTAGCAGGGCTACTTTGGGATGAACTTGGAGCATTGTTGGAAGAAGAACTGTCATTCAACAATTTTGAAGATACTTCGTTAGCCAAATCATCACCGGATGAAGTAGTATTTTTACCGCCAGCAGATGAAGTTGCATTGTGATTATCAGTAATTATCACATCATCAACATTAGAATGGTCAATTCCATCACTTGCAGAATCATTTAAAGAGTCAACATTTGGAGCATTAGGATTTTCAAATACAAATCCAATATCATTCATATGGACTTCATTATAATGACCAATTATAATTGGAAGATTAGCTTGGAAAAGATTTATATTGAAAAATTTAGTATCCACATTAGCTATAAGAAGCATTATTAAATTGAAATCCTTTTCTTTAGTCATAGTTGGAGGAGCAACATTTAAAACAGGAACAGGTTTTTGAGATTTGTGATTATCACTAAATACAATATTGTTTGCTATTTGAGTAGTAAGTCCACCATCTTTAGAACTAACTGAAACTCCTTCCTGACCATTAGTTACTAATATGTTTATTGTGTCGCCTTTTTTAAATGCGACTGATTGCGGAGGTTGATTTTCAACAGGTACGATTTTCGAATTTTTAGTATTTTTCAAATAATTAATCATTGAATCATTGTTTTTGAATGTGTGAATAGTGACACCGTATTTGCTGTCCTTATACACACCATCCCCGGTTTTAACAAAATTAGAATCTGAAGGCACTGAAATCTTAATACCATCAAATACTTCTTGTTTCATTGACTGATCGTTGCTTAAAACATTTGCACCGACCAAACCTACGGAAATGATACCAACGATTACAATAAGAAATAAGACATGAGTATCAATTTTCATTAACTTTCACCTAAATTATATTATGTATATAACTTATGTTTTTTATGATATAAATACTAAAACAAATAAATAAAATATTAACGAAAAAAACATGCAAAACAAAGGTGTTATGTAATATGGTTAAATGTCCAAAATGCGGAAATGAAGCTCATGACAATCCATATTGTGCCAATTGCGGTACTAAAATCGAAAAGGAGATAATTTGTCCAGAGTGCAATCAAAAACTTGATGAATCAAGTGCATTTTGTCCAAACTGTGGCACAAAACTTGAAGATTCAGGTGAAGAAGAAAATAAAGACAATGAAAATGAAGCTTCACAAGAAAAAACAGAAGATAAAGATGAAACTTCCCCAAAAGAAGAGGAAACTGATAAAATAGATATCGAAGATGACAAAGAAGAAAGCAAAGACGAAGCTTCACAAGAAGATGAATCTGATAAAAAAGATACTGAAGATGAAAAGGAAGAGCCTGAAGAAGAAATTAAAGAAACTACTTCAAATACAGATGATGGTGAAAAAGAGTATTGTCCATTTTGCCATACTGAAATTGATGATGAAACCGATTTCTGTCCGGAATGCGGAAAATCAGTAAATATAGACAAGCAGTCAATGAGCGGAATAAGAAATACAATAAACTTCAAAAACCTAATAGTATGTTCCATAATTTCCATCATACTTTCAGTATTTATTTCATTAATCTTTTGTTACATATTCGCAGGCATGCATGGAGATTACTATCCAATAGGGTTCATAGTAAGCTTGATTATAACCATAGGAATATTCGGATCATTTAAAGATATAATAAATGGCGGATTACTTGGAATTATTACAGGACTTGTATTGGGATTATTAAGCAATTACATTGTTGAGCTTTCAAGCGGGTTCACTTTCAGTTACGAAATGCTCTTCGGATACTCCGCTGTAATATTCACAATATTCGGACTGATAATGGGAATAATTGCAGTAAAAATCCTAAGAAAACCAGTGAAAAAACTTATCGATGTCGATAAAATATTATAAATAGCTAAATTTAACTATTTTTCAAATTTTTTTTGATCTAATTTTTTAACTACTTTTGCAGGAACGCCAACGGCAACCTCGTAGTCGCCAACATCTTTTGTAACTATGGCTCCAGCTCCCACAATGGCATATTCACCAATTGTCACACCAGGAAGAATACTTGCACCGGCACCAATCCATGCTCCTTTTTTGATATGTATCGGCTTGCAAAGCAAAACCTGTCTGTCATATTCATCATGATTATTTGAGAGCAATTGAACATTTGCCGCAAGCATTACATCATCTTCAATGGTAATTCCGCCACGAGCCATTAAAAGAGAATTTGAATTGATGAAAACATTGTTTCCTATTTTAATATGGTCAAAAGCAGCACCTGCTATAGGTGCCATTACCATACTGTTTTCACCCAAATTATCTCCCAACAATTCTTTCAACAGATTGTTGTATTCATCAGTGTTCGGCATTGTGTGATTGATTTTAAAAACGATTTGAGCCATTTCATTTGCTTCAATCAGTTCTTCGGGAGTCATTTCCCTCATGTCAACCCTTTCAAAATCCATTTTATTCATCCCTCAATCTTGTTTTGAATGAATTTGCGTGTGCAAAGAATCCTTCATATTCAGCAATCGGAACTGAAGTTTTTGATAATTCCTTAAGGCCATCTTTTGTTAATCTTTGTACAGTCGGTTTTTTGATGAACGCCTCAGTTGAAAGACCAGAATACATTTTGGCTCCTCCACCAGTAGGCAAAACGTGGTTTGTTCCGGATCCATAATCTCCTGCTGCAACCGGGGAATATGAACCTAAAAATATTGAACCTGCATTGTTAATGTGTGATAATGTCTCGTCATCGTCTTTAGTGGATATGATTAAATGTTCTGGAGCGTATTCATTTGTAACATAAATTGCCTCATCCATTGTGTTTGTGATAATGATTTTTCCGCTTTTGGACAATGACTCTTCAATAATTTCGCGCCTTGGAGCTATTTGGGTTAATTGATTAACAAATTCATCTGTTTTACTTGCCAAATCTTTGTTATCAGTTACCAGGAAACATGAAGCGTTTGGATCATGTTCTGCCTGTGCCAAAATATCAGTTGCTAAAAACTTCGGATTTGCACTATCATCAGCCAATATCAACACTTCTGATGGACCTGCAGGAAACTCGATATCTACTTGACCATATACCAATTTCTTTGCTGCAGTAACGAATATATTACCTGGACCTACAATTTTTTCTACTCGAGGTATTGATTCGGTACCATATGCAAGTCCTGCAATTGCCTGAGCACCACCAACTTTGTAAATCTCATCAGCACCTGCGATGTCAGCTGCAACCAGAATTGCATCTAAAATTTTTCCATCTTTTTGAGGTGGGGTCACACAGACCACTTTTTTTACGCCAGCAATTTTTGCAGGAATTACAGTCATTAATATTGATGAAGGGTAAGCTGCACGACCACCAGGAATATAACATCCAGCAGAGTTAATCGGCCTTACAATTTGACCTGCAACTATACCAGGATTTACTTCCAATTCCCATTCAGATGGAATTTGTTTTTTATGAAATTTTTCAATATTTGATGCAGCTTGTTTCAGTGCAACAAGTAATGAATCATCTAAAGTATCATAAGCCTCTTCAATTTCATCTTTGGATACTTTCAAATTTTCTATTGTAACCCCATCAAACTTCTCAGTATATTCACGAATAGCATCATCCTTATTTAATTTAACGTTGTTTAAAATATCAGAAACTATGTCCAATACCTTGTTTACATCTTCTTCTGATCTTTTGATTGTTTCGGCTAAATCTATTTCAGAATAATTTAGTATTTCCATTTTAACACTACCTCATAATAGCGCCTGTATCTGCTGAGTGAACTAATTTTTGATATATTGCTAACCACCCATCAACATCACTTTCTGGGTGTTCAATAGATTTTAATCTTTCTTCAATTTCTTCATCGGAAAGTTCAACATTAATGATTCTATTGTTAATGTCAATTTCAATTATATCACCGTTTTGTATTGCGGCAATTGGTCCGTCTTCTCTTGCTTCTGGAGATACATGCCCTATGCAAGGCCCTCTTGTTCCACCGGAGAATCTTCCATCAGTTATTAATCCCACATCCTTGATGTTCATTCCAGCAAGGGCAGATGTTGGATTTAACATTTCCCGCATTCCAGGACCTCCTTTAGGACCTTCATATCTGATTACGACAATATCTCCCTCTTCAATTTCATGGTCAAATATAGCCTTGGTTACATCTTCTTCAGAATTATAAACTTTTGCAGGGCCTTTAAGATGCATTAAATGGTCTGCTACAGCACCTTTTTTAACTACACTACCATTTGGAGCCAGATTACCTTTCAAAATAGCAATTCCACCATCTTCATGTACCGGACTGTCCAATGTATGAATGACATCAGTGTTTTTGTTTTCAACAGTTTCCAGGTTTTCCCTAATTGTTTTTCCGGTCACTGTCAATTGACTGGTATCGATTTTATCTCCTAAAGTTTTTAAAACAGCCTGAATACCACCGGCCAGGTGCAAGTCCATCATTGAATCTTCACCGGCAGGAGATATAAGTGCAATATGCGGAACTTCTCTTGATATTTTATCGAACAATTCCAAATCAACATCTATGCCATCAACTTCACTGGCAATGGCTGGAATATGTAATGCAGTATTGGATGATCCTCCCAAAGCCATGTCAACAGCGATGGCATTATTGAATGCCCCTTGTGTTAAAATATCTGATGGCTTGATATCGTCTTCAACAAGCTTTATGATTTGTTTTCCAGATTCAAATGCAATCTGATTGTTTTCATCTGTTCTTGCATGGGTTGTAGCACAGGTCGGAAGGGACAAACCAAATGTTTCTGTAATACATGCCATGGTATTTGCAGTAAATAGACCGGAGCAGCTTCCAGCCCCAGGACAGGCACATTTTTCAAGTTCATTTACCTCTTCTTCAGACATTTTACCGGCAGAATAAGCACCAACAGCTTCAAATACTGTAATCAAATCTGCAGGTTTTCCATTATATTCACCGGATGCCATCGGCCCGCCGGTAACTACAATTGAAGGTACATTTACTCTTGCAGCACCCATAATCATTCCAGGAACTACCTTATCACAGCTTGGAATCAATACTAGCCCATCAAATGCATGGCCTTTGGTCATGGACTCAACGGTTGCAGCAATTATTTCACGTGAAGGGAGGGAATATTTCATACCTTCATGATTCATACTGATTCCGTCACATACTGCCATGGTGTCAAATTCGAATGGAATACCTCCGGCAGCGATAATTCCTTCTTTTACAAACTCGACCAATTCCCTTAAATGGATATGGCCTGGAACAATGTCTGTAAAACTGTTAGCAATTCCGATGAATGGCTTTTTAAAATCGTCACCATCTAAACCGCAAGCTCTTAAAAGAGATCTGTGTGGAGCTCTTTGAATTCCTTTTTTAACATTATCACTTATCATTTAATCACACAATTTAATTTAATCATTAATATTTATCTCGTTCATGACTTTTATAATATTGTAAATGAAAAAAAATGTTGAATATGATTTGTGATATAGATTAATCATTTGAATTAATAATATGAGAATGAGAACTACAATAATTATGAAAAAACCCATTATTAAAACAATAGAATTGTAGTAAAACTATGAAATTTTTAAACGTGCATATCATTAAACATGCATTAATGTTTTCATCAAAAAATAAAAAAAGTATGGGAAAATTAATTTCCCATTGTGTTTCTAATCTTTTCTTCTTAAAGTTACACCTGCAATTGTAAGGAGCGCTAAAAGAACCATTACGATTGGGTTACCTGTAGCGTGCATAGTTGCAGGAGTTTTTGGAGTTGGAGTTTTTGGAGTTTTCGGAGGATTATCCGGAGTTGGTTTGTCTTTAACAATGACAATAGCCTTATCCTTATTGTTGCTCATGTCAGGATCAGGAGTATCACTTACAACTTCAGCAGTGTTGATGACAGTTCCTGCGCTTAATGCTTTAGCTACGATAGTTAAAACAACTTCATCTCCGACTTCCATATCACCGATAGTCCAAAGGTCATATAATGGGTCGAATGAACCTTTAGTAGCTCTTGATGAAATGTATTCCACATCACCTACAGTTACATCTTTTACACGAACATTCTTAGCAACATCAGGACCGTAATTGGTTACGGTAATAGTCCAAATGATTTTATCTCCAACTTTAACCTTTTCAACATTAGCCACTTTGATGATTCCCAAATCAGCCATTGGTTTTGCTTTAGGTTTGGTAACGTCATTGTCCCTGTTATTGGATTTGTTAGGGTCGTAAGTGGAACCGGTTGCGGTTGCAACATTTCTGATAGTACCGCTTGAAGCTGTTACTCTTGTAGTAAGCACTAAAGTCGCAGCTTCTTTGTCATCTAATGTTCCGACAGTCCAAATTCCATCTTCATAAGCACCTTTGCTTCCTTTAGCGGATAACAATTTCAATCCAGCAGGCAATTTATCTTCTACGATGACATCCTCAGCTGTATCAGGACCTAAATTGATTACAGTAATAGTCCAAGTAATAACATCTCCAACTGTAGGTTTTGGATTGGATACTGTTTTGATTACTTTTAAATCAGCTTCAGGATCTACATTGGTAGTGTCATTGTCCCTGTTGTTGTCTGTATTGTTATCCGGAGTATTGGACTCAACTACAGCAACATTGGTAATTTCAGCGTTTGTAATGTCAACAATAGTGGTAATCCTTAAAATCACATATTCCCCATTAGCCAAATCGCCAATAGTCCAAACACCAGTATCTGGGTTATAGTTACCGTCGGCTTCTTTGAATATTAATCCAGCAGGCAACCTATCAGTTACAATTACGTTTTTAGCATCACTAGGACCATGGTTTATAACAGTAATAACCCAAGTAATGATGTCTCCTTTGTGTGGATTTTCTCCAATTACAACTTTGATAACTTCTAAATCCGCAATATCTTCAACAACTGTAGTATTGTTTGTATCATTTTTCTTGTCACCAGGAGTATCACTGGTTACGTTTGCAACGTTGACAATAGTCTTGTTGGTAATGTTTGCAATAGTGGAAATAGCTAATTGTTTAGATTCACCGTTAGCCAAATCACCAACAATCCAAAGACCGGAAACAGGATCATAATTACCTTCACCACTGTGAGTTAAATAAACAAGACCAGCAGGCAACTTATCAGTAACTCTGGTATTAACAGCTGTGTCAGGACCATTGTTGGTTACAGTAATAGTCCAGATTACAGTTTCACCAGTTTTGACGATTTGTTTTGAAACCTCTTTGACGACAATTAAGTCTGCTTTAGGGTCAACTTCAGTAGTATTGTTACCAGGAGTATTATTACCAGGAGTATCGGAAGTAGCATTAGCTACATTTCTGATAGTTGCATTGGTAATATTTACTTGAGTAGTAATTACTAATTTTGCAGAAGCGCCATTAGCCAAATCACCAACAATCCAAAGACCAGTAACTGGGTCATAACTGCCGTCGGAAGTAATGAATATTAATCCAGCAGGCAACTTATCAGTAACTCTGGTATTAACAGCAGCATCAGGACCTTTATTAGTCACAGTAATAGTCCAAGTAATAACCTCACCAGTCTTAACAGACTTCTTAGAAACCTCCTTACCAATAACCAAATTAGCTTTAGGTTCTACTTCAGTAGAATTGTTAACAGGAGGAGTATCATTACCAGGAGTATCGGAAGTAACGTTAGCAACATTCACAATAGTAGCATTGGTAATATTTACTTGAGTAGTAATTACTAATTTTGCAGAAGCGCCATTAG
>R27__coassemble_778_pt1 | contig 17593 bp, 9 predicted proteins | sample R27__metabat2_low_PE_024 | metagenome-assembled genome bin R27
AAATTATATATAATTATATAATAATTATTTATATAATTATTAAGTGAAAATTTTTGTATTTAATTGAAATTTTAAGTAATTTCAATGTGTTTGATACAAAATTTTTTAAAATGTGGAAAATTCGTTAAAATCGAATATACTCCAAAATATTTGATTTCTAATGTCAGTTATAGAATTAAAAGAGTATGCTGATGGAATTATCTTAGAAAAGCTAAAATGTGAGGAGGATTGTCCAAAAATGTTGTTAACGATTGTTGATTTTGCATTTTCTGATGTGATTCAAAATTTAATGCATAAATTGGATTTAGAATTTGAATCTAAACGTGGACGTCCTGCATATCCTCGAACACTACTTTTGATAGTGATTTTATACTGTTTTAGCATTGATATTTCCAATTATGCAAAAATGGAAGAAGAATGTAAGAAAAATAAGTTTCTTTTAATTGCAACATGTGGATTAAAGCCATCACGCAATTCATTTGCTAATTTTTTAAATAAAAGCGATGCAAATGTGATAAAAAGAGTTTTCGTAGCCACATTGGTCTTGTTAAATGATTTAAACTTCTTAAATTTTGTTAAATTATTTGTTGATGGGACAGATATGCTCGTGCGAGCTTCCAAATATTATAAAATTACTAAAAAAGAAGTTGATACATTAATTCAAGTTAATAAATGGGGTTTATTGCATGAAAACACACCACAATCAATTAATCGCACAATCAAAGGATTAAAAGAAAAATTGGATGTTCATAAAGATGATGAAGAAATGTGTAAAACGATTAATTTTGTCTTAAAAAGGATAAAAATTTATAATACTCGTATTTACGAAAAAAAGGACATTTATCTTAATATTATGAATGAAAGAAATAATGATAGTATTTCAATCACATTTCCAACTGCTTGTTGGATGAAAACAAAAAGAGGAAGTTATGATTTTGCTTTTAACCTGCAAGAAATCATGACAGAAAATCACATAATATTGACTGGAATTCTCTTATCAGAATCAAATGACCGAAAAACAATAAAATATGTTCTAAATGATATTAATGAAACAATTAAAGTATTTATTAAAATGCAAAAAGAATTTGGAGAAAGAAGAAACTACAGTGAAATACAAAGAAGAATTCGTGAACACATTTTAATCGCAGATTCAGGCTATTTTTCTACAGAAAATCTTTACCACCTTTTTATCAATAAAATAAATGCATTAATTATGCCTAAAAAGTTATCAGAAGAGCATAACAATAAATTACGGCGAGAAAACGAGCAAAAAGAAAAAAGAAATTATTCTTCTAAAAAAGATTTTGAAAGAGTTAAAAATGGATATATTTGTCCTGAAGGACGTTTTATGAGATTAACAAAAGTAAAAACTATAAAACACAGGAAACCACATAACGATGATGGTCTTCCAGACAATTGTAGGCAAAAAAGGTATTTCTTTGAAACATATTCTTGCAAAGGATGCTCAAATATTGAAAACTGCAAAAATAAAACTTTAGTAATCCAATCTACAGACCTTAATTTCGAAATGACAGAGAAATTCTTGGATAAAAGAAGAAATATCCACTATCCATCTCGTTTTTCAAGAAGTGAAGGAATAAATGGATTTTTGAAGGGTGATAATGGAGTTTTGAAATTAATCGGAACTACAGATAATGCAGTAAACAACGAGATCCAATTAAGAAACACCATTTACAACCTTACAAGACTAATTAATCTCAAAGACACAGCATATTGAGCGAAGAATGTAAGAAAAAGCTCAATAATCTATCATTAAGATAGAGTGTACGCCGTATCATAAACGACCATTTTTGAATCGAAACATAGAAATCCAAAGAATGGAAGTTCAATTTAATTTTTGAAATTCAAATTTAATAAAAATTACGATTAAAAACCATCAAAAACAAGAGAAAATAAAAGCACCACAGAACTCTAAAAATAAAAACAAAATTAAATAATGCTAAAAATGGTAAAATCAAGAAAAATTAAGAAAAAATGGATTTATTGACAAACCCCTTATAAAAAAAAATAATAGCTTACCACTTTTTACATCAGAATGTAAAAAATATATTATAAATTGACCTATGTAACTTATATAATTGAACAAAACATATATATCTAGGAGATAATATGAATAAAAAAATTACACTATTGATTTTAAGTATTTTCATTGTTGCAGTAGCCGTTGGAGCCGCAGTGGCTGCTGAAGCAAAAACAAATACTGAAATAAAAATGCTAAGCGAAAAAACCTTAAAAAACGGAGACGACATTGAGTTTCAACTTAAGGATGCAAAGGGAAATGCATTAGCATCCCAAAAAGTTAACATCAGCTTTGAAGCAAATGGAAAATTTGAAAACTATTCAGTAATTACCGATAAAGACGGTAAAGGATATTTGGTTTTAACTAATGAAGCCACTGGAGACCATAAGGTAATTATTAACTATTCTGGAAATAGTAAATATAATCCTTCCAAACTAAAAGAAACAATTACAATTAAAGAAGGCGAATCCACTTCAGAAAAAACTAATGTCAATTCCACTGCAAGTACTATCCAATATGATAATTCTACAGCAAACAAAACTACCAATTCAAGTAATGACGAACCGCTCTTTTATGATGCGGAATATAACTTCTATTACAACAAGTATGGAATTGTTGTAGGCGGACAAAACGATGGTGCAAATGCTGCAGATCTGGTTGATACCTACCGTGAAGGCGAAGCCAGAGGAAGTGATTATCTCGAATAAATTAATTTTAGAGCATTTCAAATGCTCACCCCTTATTTTTTAAAGAATTAATTCAAATATACATATTCTATTTTTTTAAAGCGTATAGGCAAACCGGAAGCGCAAGAAGAGTTATGAAGGATGCAATATAATATATTGGAGCATAACCGCTTGAAGCACTTACAAAGCATCCCAAAAAAGCCGGACCGAAACCAATTGTTCCATCACAAAATACATAGAATGTTGAAATTGCATATGAACGGCGGTTTAGGGAAGCATTTCTAGTAACGATTGTAGCACAAACAGAATTTAGAGTTCCGAAACCCAAAGCTGCACACACGGCACAAGCAATAACTGTAATAGTATTTGGATTATAAGCGATTAGGAATAGTCCAATGGCCTGAACTACAATCCCAAATATGCAGATGAATTTGTCTCCATGATTGTCCTGAATTCTGCCTGCAACAGGTCTTGATGCAAGCAAAACAATCGAATATATTAAAAAGAAAATCGAAAAAACATCAACCAAATCCACTTCAACTGCATAAAGCCTATAGAATGACAGGATGGATACATATCCAAGTGCGGTCAGTGCGGTGAAAAGTGAAACCGGAATAGCTTTAATTTCAAAGAGTTTTTCCAAAGAATTATTCCTTTCTCTTTTTGAATCATCCTCTTTTAAAGAAACATTACTCAAATCAAGCATATACATGGACACAAAAGCAATCGCTGAAAATATGGCTGCCAGCAAAAAACTTCCATCAGCACCCCAAATATCATAGAAAAATCCGCCGATATAGGGACCCAATCCTACAGCGATTGTAGTTCCGAGCATGAAATAACCGAATGCTTCACCAAAACGTTTTTTAGGTAGAATTTCAGTGGTAATTGTAACGATTGCATTTGATGCGGCCCCAAATCCAAGACCGTGAATGAATCTTACAATAACTAGAAAAACAGTGTTATCTGCGAAAAAATATAGAATACATGCCAGAAAATGAATCGCCAGAAAAATCAGAGCCAACCTTTTCCAGTCTTTCCTGTTCAGAGCGTTTGCAGAGTATATTCTGGAGCACAGTCCTCCAAAGATATATATTCCAGACACCAAACCTGCAATTGTTGCAGACGATCCCATTGAACTGGCATATTCAGTAACCGTTGACATCAATGCATACATTACAAGAGCAGTAAAAAGTAGAGCAGTGAATATTAGAAAGAATGACTTTGTAAAAATCCTTTCATCATCGCATTGGCTTTGAGGTGTGATATTCATTATTATAACTTCCTTTAGTATTGATATATATCGAATTAATTCTATTTTAAGATTTCAGTTAGATTTATATATCATCAAATAAAATAGTATACTAACGAACGGTAGGTAGGCAATATGAATACAAAAGAAAAAATATTTAATATATCAATAGATTTATTTTCAAAAAAAGGATATGATTCTGTTTCACTTAGAGAAATTGCTGATGGTGTTGGAATTAAAAAAAGTTCAATATATAGCCATTATTCATCAAAGGAAGCAATATTGATGGATATCTTAGAATATTTTGAAGAGCAATTCGAATACAATCAACTATTCGACAGTACTGACAATATGCTGTCAAACGACAATGAGATTTTACTTAAAGACCCTGAAAAATTCTACCATATGGGGTCTGAAGCCATAAAGGAAATGTTATCTGAAGAAAGAAACCTGAAAATCTGGAAATTGATTTTCATTCAGATGTATTATAACGAGAAGATTAGAACGTTTTTCCAAAATGAGATACTTATAAAACCGTTGATATTCTGGAATGGATTTTTTACCATCTTAAAGGAAAATGGAATAATCAAAAAGGACTCAAATCCCAAGATGCTTGCAAAGGAATATTACAGTTTTCCAATATATCTACTTATTGAAATATTTGCAAAATATGACGACATTCCTCAAAGTTGCCTGGACAATTTCTTTTATGAAACAGAAGAACATGCTAAATTCCTACTTGAAAGCGTTAAGGTGAAATAGATGGATTTCAAAATACAGGATTATCTGGAAGAGGGTGTGGAATACATCCTGAAGGATTCTATGAGAGCATGCATTAGAAATCCAAAAGAGATTATATACCTACTTAAATTTTCAAAGCATGCAAGAAAAGCCACAAAAATAAGACAAAAACATAGTAAAAATGGTCAAAACATTCCCGTTTTTTTAATAGCAAGTATTACCAGCAGCTGCAATCTCCATTGTACAGGATGTTATTCCAGGGCAAATGATGCATGTACAGATACAGAACCTGTAAACCAGCTAACTGATGATGAATGGGAAGACATATTCATACAGGCAAAAGAAATAGGAATCAGTTTCATTGTATTAGCCGGTGGAGAACCTATGCTTAGGGAAGATGTGATGCTTAAGGCAAGTAAATATCCTGAAATTTTGTTTCCCATATTTACAAACGGAACCATGCTCAACAAGAATTATCTGAAATTATTTGATGCCAATAGAAATTTAGTGCCAGTCCTCTCGATAGAAGGAAATGAAGAAGTAACAGATTTAAGAAGAGGCGAAGGAATATACAGACAGCTGATTGAATCAATGGAAACAATGAAGAAAAAAAGTATAATTTTTGGTGCATCACTGACATTTACAAAAGGAAATTTAAAAAACCTGCTTTCAAGGGAATATATTGGCCAGCTGCATGATTTGGGCTGCAAGGCAATATTTTTCATCGAATATGTTCCAGTCAATGAAAATACCATAGATTTGGCTCCAAGTGATAGTGAAAGGGAACTGCTTTTAAATGAACTTGAACATTTGCGGGATGATTACAAGGATATGCTGTTCATGTCATTTCCTGGAGATGAAAAGACTTCAGGAGGATGTCTTGCAGCAGGCAGAGGATTTTTCCATATCAATTCCCATGGCGGTGCCGAACCTTGTCCGGCTTCACCCTACTCAGACATGAACGTTAAGGATGCCACATTACTTGAAGCACTCAACTCAAAACTATTCAAATCACTGAGAGATGAAGGCATTTTAATGGATGATCATGAAGGTGGTTGTGTTTTGTTTGAACACAAAAGTGATGTCGAACGACTGTTAAAATGAAAAAAAGTCAAATAATCGAAAATAATCACCAATTCTTCAAATCATCATAAGTCATATTGACTTTAAGAGGTGTTAAGCTGGGACACCTATCAACCATCAATGCATATCCGTCACTGCCTTCGTCATAATCTTTTACCAAATCAGGAGTAATCATAATTAAGCCATCACTTTCCTGATTATCCTCCAACGGATAATTAAATATTTCCCTTTTTTCTTCATCAGTATTGTCAATTACTTGCTTATCAAGCATTTTATGGGACAGATGAGTTATTTTAACTTCTTCAGAATCATAGTTTGACGGCACATTCAGATTGAATAAATCAACACCATCGGGAAATCCATCATCAATTATCTTTGAGACAATGTCATGCAGGACCTTCTTTGCCAGAGTGAAATCATACTCCATATACCAGTTGCCGTTTTCATCTTGCATGTAGGATGTTTTTGGATCCATAAACAATGAAGCTGCAATTGCAGGAATTCCAAGACTGACTGCCTCAAATGCAGCGCATACAGTACCGGAAGAGGTAATGTCACAGCTAATGTTAACTCCCTGATTTATTCCACTTATCACCAAATCAGGCTTTGCATCCATCACATAATCGGCACCCACCACAACACAGTCTGCAGGACTGCCTGATACAGAATAGGCAGGGCTTCCATCATCAAGTTCACACTGATTAATTTCCAAATGTTTAAACAATGTTAGGCGACGACCGACACTGCTGTTATTCTTGTCAGGTGCCACAACACAAACATTTGCCAAATCCTCAACCGCCTGTTTTGCAGCCAATATGCCCGGTGCAAAAACTCCATCATCATTAGATATTAAAATGTTCACAATATCAAGTCCTTAAAAATCAAATAATGTTTTTTGGGTTATCCTTTTAATCTTTAAATCTTCATTTTCATAAAAACGATTATTCAAATCACTGTTAATCTTATCGAGATTCTTTAAGTTCAAAATGTCTTTCAATATTCTATATGCATCATATTTTGTTACTATTATCTTTTCAAAATCAAATGAATCCCAAATAAAATAAAATGTATTTATAATTGTATTCTTGCTGAAATTATCATGCAGGAATACCAAATTTTCATATGTCTCCAAAAGAACGCCATTATGGTCTTCCAAGTCGTTGATTTTCCATATCGGATTTATGTTCATACAATAGTTTTTCAGGACATGCACCAGCATTTTTCTGTTGTTCTCCTTTTTGAAGAAATGTTCTGCCATCACCTGATTGTTTAATACATAGCTTTCATGATTTTTTTCATCCATTGCCTTTTTGATATGAATGTTAATGAATTCAATGGGAATGTTGGCCTCTTTTTTCCTATAGTTGTCCATATAAAATTCATTAAATTCCCTGAAATAATAATGATTGGAGAGATATTGATTGAAAATCCTTATTCTTCTTTTTTTATTTTTATAAAATACTTTGGATTTGGATGAGAGATAATACTCATTTCCAATCAGTTTGTTGTCAATTATTCTCTTTTCTATCTTTTCTCTTTTGCCTGAAGCTTTAATGCCATGGCTTTTAAGGATTTTTTTTAGGGTTTTAGTATTGTACTCATTGAGCTGTGCTGAAATGTCTTTCATCTTCGCCTTGTTTAATATATACTTATTTTCAATGAAATATTCTCTCAAATAATCTTCAGACAACTTATACTCTTTGACAACACCACCTATAGCTTCATCAATGCCAGCGTCTTGTTTTAAAACTGGAAAGACAAAATCATATGTATACTGGATTTCAGAAATGTCATAATCTTTGGGAACATTTTCCGAGTATTTAAGCGAAAGCTTTTCTAAATAAGAATTATCATCAAACATAATTGATAGTAACTTTATTGATAATAATTTTTATACTTATGTAAAATCGATTGATTAATGTACTTGACTTGACATGCCTCCAAAATTGAACAAAGAATTTACGATATTCGAATGATTAAATGAAAAGAAAAATTTTTTGCTTTAATTTAGTTGCATGTATCTGACATTAATTATGAAGTTATTAATAATCCATCTGAATTTAAGTTCCCCATATATATCAACTAGTATTCAAATGAAATTTTATGACAGAAATGGTCGATGTTAATGTTTAAAAAAAATAAGATTGTGGAGGATTGCCCCCACTTCAATGATATCATTTGTTGATGGTGATGACTGTACTGTTTAAACCCAAAACCCTTGAGTAGTCAATTTTGTCAGCAATTTTATTCAACATAGTAATATTGTCAAATTCCAAGTTTTCATTTTCAACAACAGGATTAAAGTCAATACCAGTATCCTTGATTGAAATCAGAATATTATCATCATTATCCCTAACGATAACATCTATTGTGTCAATGCTTTCATTGATGTTGATTATATTTACAAGCATTTCTTCAATAGCAAGACGGACCAATGTTGCTGACTTGTCTGCTTTGAGATAATCCTTAACTTCACGGGACAGATTTACCGCTTCGTTTACGTCCCCATGGATTGTATGCTCAAATACTTTTGTATCGTCATTGTGTTTGTTAATAAAGAATCCACTATATTCGCCATTTGTACTTTTATTGAGGTATTTTGAATAAGCAAAAATAAACAGAATTGTTATGATTTCAGCTATTGCAAATGAAACCCAAATTCCATTTCCGCCAAATATGTATGACAATACTACTGCAAATGAAATAGGTACGATGAATCCTTCAAGCAGTGAAATGATTGTTGACAATTTATTTTGCTGAATTGCCTGAGCATAGAATGTGTATAGAAATGTAATTGCAGTTCCCACATAGCTTATTGCAAAAATTCTCAATGCATTTAAAACCACAGGTATGTCAGCAGGATCTTTAACGCTGTAGAGGAACAGCAATGCCTGCGGATAAACAATGAACAATATAGATAGAGCTAGGCTTGCGGTCAAAACTATTTTTAAAGACTTTTTGGTTACATAGCTTACTCCAGAATAGTCCTCTTCCTTAAAGTAAACTGATACGATTGGTGACATTGTCTGTGCGGTTCCAATCAGGAAGATGTACAATATGAACAAGCTGTTGTAACATATACCAAATGCGACAAGCCCTGATTTTCCGATATACCAGCCCAATAGGATGTTCATTATGAACAGTTTTAGAGTTAGGTACAATTGTGTTGATGATGAGGAAAACCCTGAAGTTACAATTCTTTTAAGATAGCTGAAAAATGAACCTAATTTCAGTTTTATGAATTTCAATGTACGCTCATCCTTAAAGAAGTAATATGAAATGATTATTGAACCTACAATGTAACCAGTTGTAGTTGCCAAAGCAGCTCCTGCAATTCCCATTCCCACATATTGGATATATACTATATCAAAACAGAGATTTACAATATTTGCAATTAATATAGCTCTGAATGGAAGTGTTGGAATTCCATCCGCCCTTATGAAGTATGATAAACTCATCATATAACATAAAAATGGCATACCTATTATAAGTGCTGTGAAAAACTGTCTTACGTCATTAGTCAAGGCAGGCTGTGATGAGCACAGAAACTGGGAGATGCTTTGTGAAAACAAAACACCGAAAACTGCAATCAGTATTCCAATTGTCAAAAGGGCAATTATTGAAACCGAAAAGTAACTGTTACTTTTTTCATCATCAAATTCCGCCTTTGAAACGGAACAAAGTACGCTGCCGCCCAATCCTATCATCCAATAGATAAGATTGACAAAAGTTATTACCGGAGCGACAATCTGGATTGCAGAGAGGTTTCCTGCTCCAAGCAAAAATGTAACAATCAAACCGTCTACAAACAAGCAAATGTTTCCTGCCATTGATGTAAACAATGTCGGCAGGAAAAATTCACTGAATTTTGCTCTTAATAGTTCATAATTTCTTTCATACATGTTATACACCTAGATACTGAAGAAATCTAAATCTTCAAGGAATTTTACAAAATTATAGATATACTCCTCAGATATGAATGGCCATTTGATGCCCAAACGATATAATGTCTGAATGGTGTATGTATTGTCGACCGGCATCCAGATTTTTTTGACTTTTCCAGAACCGATTGATGTGATAAGACCTGATACTCCCTCCTGCTTTGACTTGTCGGCAAGTGCTTCATCCAAAGCAGTTTCATAATCATCTTCCTCAACAGGCTCAATATTCAATCCTAAAGGCTTGATAATTTCAATGATGTCGCCGAAGCAAACGCTATGGTGATCATATGGATGGAATACAGTACATTCTTTAGGAGTTTTTGAAAGATTAACAATAGCTTTTGCAGTAGTGTCAATCGGTGAAAATTCCACATTGTTCATAAGCATGGAATAAGGCATTTTTCCAATTGTTACAAATGCTTTCAAACGATTTATGAATCCGTTTGATTCGAAATTAATTTGGAATTCGCTGTCTGAGCTTCTTGCCATAAGGTTTCCAACCCTCATGATTTTTACATCCAAATCATCTTCAACTGCAGCTTCCAATACCGCACGTTCTGCAAGGAATTTTGAGCTGAGATATTGGTTGTCAACTGCCTGACCGATAAAGAGATCATGTTCTGAGAATTTGACATCAACAGGAGGGTAGTTGTCTATACTTTCACCTGCAATACTGTATGTGGATACCTGCACATATTTTGCATGTTTCATCTTTGCAAATTTGAGTCCGTTTATTACACCTCCAAGGTTGATATCCTCGATATCAGTTCCGGATGAGAAGTGTTTTACGTTAGCTGCACAGTTGATTATAGTATCGATTTTTTCAGAAGCAAGATTTTCAAAGTCCTCAATGTTGGTAATGTCCCCTTCAATGACATGCAACCTGTTGTTGAATTGTTCTTCATATTCATTTGAGAAGTAATAGAAGAGTAATGATTTTAACCTTTCTTCACCGCTCAGGACCTTATTCGCCCTAATAAAACAGTAAATATCTCCTGTTTCATTTTCCAATAATTCCCGCAATACATGTATTCCTAAAAATCCAGTTGCTCCTGTAAGCAATATATTTCCTAAACTTTCTTCAATTTCACCATCAATCAGTGCCTCGAGGTTGTTTTTCTTGAGCAAATTGTTAATCTGTGTGTAGTCATAGGTAACTTCAGCCTTTTTGTCCATTGTTTCGTCTGATAAAATGAACTCGGACAATGCTCTTGGAGTAGGATTTGAGAACACATCACCATAATTCAAATTATAATTACGGTTTAAAGCTTCCATTGTGATTTTAGTAACGAGAAGAGAAGTTCCACCAATTTCAAAGAAACTGTCTGTTGCACTTACATCATCAAGACCTAATATTTCACCAAATAGGTTAGCAAAGAATGCTTCAATCTCATTTTCAGGAGCAACATATTCTGTAATGAGTTCAGGTTCAGGCAAGTTTCTCAAGTCTGTCTTGCCGTTTGCTGTTTGAGGCATTTCATCAAGTTCCATATAGACTGTTGGAACCATATAATATACAAGCTTTTCAGCAAGTGAAGCCTTGAGGTCATCTATATCAATTGAATAGCCATTTTCTTCACGGTTTTCATCCTTGTATTCATCATGAACCGTAAAGTAAGCGCATAAATGGTCATTTCCTTTGATATTTTTAACTACAACTGCAACTGATTTGATTCCAGGATAATTTCCAAGACCAACTTCAATCTCACCTATTTCGATTCTTAAACCTCTAAGCTTGATTTGATTGTCCATTCTTCCGAACACATAATAGTTTCCTTCAAGTGTAACTTTAACAAAGTCTCCGGAATGGTAGAACCTTACTCCATTGATTATCTCATAGGCTTTTGCATTGTTCTCAGGACGGTTAAGGTATTCTCTTGAAACACCTTTTCCAGCAATGAACAACTCACCGATGACATTTGGAGGCAGAGGATTTGAATCGAAGTCCATAACCATTTCATGAACGTTGAATAGTTCCTTTCCAATGTGGATGTCTGGACTTTCCAAAAGATGACCGTTACAGTATACTGTTGTTTCGGTTGGTCCGTACATGTTGAAGAATTTTCCTTTGGAGTTTTTGGATAGGAGTTCATACAATCTCGCAGAGAACGGCTCTCCCGCATGGATGTATACCTTAAATCCATACATTACCTCCTGCATCGCTTCGATTTCAAGATACTGAAGCAATCTTGAAGGTGTTGCAACGTAAACGTTTGCACCGCTCCTGCGTATAAGGTCCATCATCTCAATCGGATCCTTATACTCAGTATCATTTGCAAATACCATTGGAACTCCATTCAATAGGGACCCCATCAATTCCTGTTGGAATACATCAAATGCAACGGTTGTAGTAGACAATACCTTATAATCCTCTTTTTCAAGATTGTGGACCAGTTCATAAGTACATACGTTTCTTGGATCAGGATATACGAAGTTTGCAATGTTTCCATGTTCAAGAATTACTCCTTTTGGAAGTCCTGTTGAACCGGAGGTGTAGATAAGGTAAGCCATATTGCTGCCTGATACATCAGGGTCAGGATTGGAAGTGTCCTCCTCACTAAGCAATTCATTAATATCCAATAGGTTTTCACTGTAATCACTTAAATTGATGCCCTTTTTCTCAATTACATCATCAATAATAATGTATTTTGATTCACTGTCAGTCAGCACATGCTCAATTCTCTCTGAAGGATATTCAGAATCCACCGGAATGAATGCAGCACCGGATTTTAAGATACCGAATGCAGATGCAATTACATTACTGTTTCTGTTTAAAATGAACATCACTCTATCCTCGGGACCTACTCCTTTTTTAATGAGCGCATGAGCAATTCTATTTGCCTTTTCGTTTAATTCGGCATATGTGAACTCACCATCTGTTGCATACAATACAACCCTGTCCGGATGCAATTCAACCTGATTCTCAAATATCTTGTTTAATCTGTCTTCAGGAATTTCATCATATTCAAAATCATCAACGCCCCAATCATCATTTTCAATGATTGAAATATCGCTCATCAAAGTATTCTCATCGAATGTCTGGAATTTGTTTAGGACAATTCTAATAGAATCAAGTAATGTGTCAATTAAAGATTCGGAGTATAACTGGTCATTGTATTCACAGAAAATTCTGTATTGATTGTCGATTTCAACTACATTGATGTTTATCTTGAATTTCAATCCATCATAGTCAATTGACTGTCTTTCAACATTCATGCCGGCAATTTCAATGTCCTCTATGATTTTTCCATGATAAGCATAGAATATTTCCGGAGCGATGTCGAATTCATTTGATATTTCTGTTAAAGGATAAGATGAATATGCCAATACGTTGAGCCATTCATGGTTTATGTATTCAAGATATTCCTTAAGTGTTGACTGTGAGTTTAATTTCAATGCCAACGGCAATGTCTTAACCATCATTGCCAAAGTTTTTTGCTGATTAGGATTGAATCTTCCGTTAGTGATTGTAGCAATTAATGTATCTCTGTTGAAAACGAATTTGTTTATTACAAATGAAGTTGCTGCCAAAAACAGATTATTCTGACTGATGCTTGATTTGGAACAGAATCCGTCAACGGCAGTCTTGTCAATGAAAATGTCTCTCATTGCAGATTTACCATCTGACTCATCACCGTTGATGTCCTGAGCAATCAATGTTGCATTATCAAATTCCTTTATTTTGTTTGAAAAGAACAATTCAGCTTCCTTATAGAGGGTTGACTGTTTAACCTTGTTTTCACTTAATGAATATTCGAATCCGTCTAGCTCTTCCATCTCATAGTCTTTACCGTCATAGATTTTTGCAATTTCATCAAAAAGAATGTTTAGAGATGTTCCGTCAACAATGATGTGGTGGAAATCGGCAAGAAGCATTGAATTTCCAACTATCTTAAACCTGAAGAGCGGTCCTTCATCCAATTTGAACGGTTGCACAAATTCATCCTCATTAAATTCATCTACAATTTCAATCATATCATCGACATTTAAGGAATCTCTTCTTTGCTGGTAGACTTCACCACCATCCATAATAATTCTTGTTTTCAGGTATGGGTGATTATCTATGGCCTTGATGATTGATGATTTGAGCTTTTCTGCATCTATGCCATTGTCAAATTCCATTTTCTTTGGAAGATTGTATGCAAGATTTTCAGGGTCTTTAATGCAGTCAAAGTAAACTCCAAGCTGATTTGGTGTTAACGGATACAATTCCTGAATGTCTGCAGATGCATCATCTTCAACTTTAATTTCTGAAGCTATTCTTTCAATTGTCTTGTATTTCAGGATTTCAGTTACGTTCAATTGAGCATTCAGATTATTGTATATTGCTGAAGTTAGCTGGATTACTGTCAGTGAGGTTAATCCTATGCTGAACAAATCGGTATTGACCCCAAACTCATCAATTCCAAGGATGTCAGATACCATATTGAACAATTCATTTTCAAGGTCTGTTCTTGGTTTTATGAATTCTTCAACATCAATTTCAGGATCTGGAAGGTTTTTGAAGTCAGTTTTTCCATTAGGTGTTTTTGGGAATTCTTCCATTTGTGTGAAATAGGACGGCACCATATATTCAGGAAGTGAATCAACCAGGTGCTGTTTGAGCTCATCCATATCGATATCACAGGTGGCCGTGAAATATGCGCACAGATGTTCTATTGAGTTGAGTTTTTTAACCACTACACTTGAAAGGGTGATATTGTCAAAGTTTGCAATCGCCCCTTCTATTTCTGACAGCTCAATTCTTAAACCTCTAAGCTTGATTTGAGTGTCGTTACGTCCCAACACATATAGCTCGCCGGAAGCGTCTTTTTTACCTAGGTCTCCTGTATTGTAATATGCAATGTCATTCAGTTGCATGAACACTTTATCAGTTTGTTCTGGATTGTTTAGATATCCTCTTGCGATACCAGCCCCTCCCACATATATTTCACCGGATACATATGGAGGCAACTGATTTCCATCTATATCCATTACCTTGCAGACTACATTAAGCATAGGCCATCCTGCAGTTACTTCAGGTGAGTCTATCAATTTATAATGTGATGCAATGGTAACTTCTGTAGGTCCGTAGGAATTGTAAATGTCGGCTGAAGTGTATTTTGACAGCCTGTCATATAATACAGGCGGGAATCCTTCTCCACCTACAATTATGACATTGCATTTGCCGACAACTTCCTGAATTTCTTCAAGCTGAAGGTATTCAAGTAATCTTGTTGGTGTTGAACCGAATCCTTCTGCGTCGGTTGATTTGAATAATTCAACCAACTGTAATGGATCTATTGCCTGTTCATCGTTTGCAAACACTACTGGTAATCCATTCAAGATTGTACCGAATATTTCCCTTAAAAATACAATGAAGGATACGGTGGAAATTGAAATAAACTTATTGCATCTATGGTTTAGCTCGTAAATCGGCACATTCTCCTCGACATTGGCAACATAGTTGGTTATTCCCCTGTGGGTAATCATTACTCCTTTTGGTTTTCCTGTTGAACCTGAAGTGTAGATTAAGAAACATAGATTGTCCGGAGTCAATTCAATTTTTGGATTTGAATCATCCTCCTCTTTGAGAAGTTCATCAACATCAATCCTGTTTTCACCATCATATTCAATATCAGTTGAGGCGATAACAAATCTTGAATCACTGTCTTCAAGAATCTGCTCTATTCTGTTTTTCGGATAATTAGGATCAATTGGAATGAACGCTGCTCCTGCTTTGACAATACCTAAAACTGCTGCAATCAAATCGCTGTTCCTTCTCATCATGAACATTATTCTATCTTCAACATTTACTCCCCTTTTGATTAATGCATTAGCGATTTTATTTGCTTTTCTGTTCAATTCATCATATGTTAGTTGGCCGTCTTCAGCATAAAGTATTGTCTTTTTAGGATTTTTCAATGCAATATCTTCAAATACCCTGTTTACAATTCCTTCATTTGCAAGTTCAATCTCGAATCCTTCATCCAATTCTATTTCCCTTCTGATTGAAATGTCCTTCAACAGAGTATCTTCACAGTCAAACTTATCCAGCAACACATCCATTGACTCTAGAAATGCTTCCATGAGCTCTTTTGAATAGAATGATTTGTCATATCTGATGTTAATGTTTCCACTTTCATAATTCAATACCAATTTATAATCTTTCCTGTCGAATTCCCTGATGAAAAACAATATTTCACTTTCAAAGTTTAGCTTTCTGTTATTCATGAGAGGATATGAATTATACTCTTCAAATGTTTTTTTGAAATCGTTGAAATATTCTCCCACACTTAAATCTGTGTTGAAGTGGTATCCTGCTGCAACACGATTATAAGCTATCAGAATATCTTTTGAAAATGAAAACTTGGTTAAGTCATAAAGGAAAGTTGCAAGCAATAATTTTTCTTTTGTCAAAGAATACTTGTTAGAGAGATTCTTCAGTTTATCAATATCTATTGGCCTGGAAATTTTTGTAAATTCAACTTCATCTCCGCTGACATCAGGTGAAATTGCTGTTGGATTATCGAATGAATTGATTAAATTATTATAATAGTTTTCAGCCTTAAAGAATTCAACTTCTTCTATATCATAATCCCTGCATTTTTTGGAAGGATCATTTTCAACCTGCCTTGCCAAATCTTTAATGCCCTGCCCGATTGAGTCTATTTCTCTTGCTTCAAAACATGACTTGTCATATTCTATAAATATGGACTGTAGGCCGTCCTTATCTGAAAAATTCTTATTTATTCTGAAGTGAAGCGGGAATTTGATGTCCTTTTGAAGGGTCAGGAATTTGGAGCCATATTCTGTTGAGTTGGATACTATTGAAACCATTGAAATGCAGTCAGGGTCAATGTTGTTATTTCTTAAATCAGTAGTATATTCACTGAACTGTAATTTTGCATGACTTAAACCTTCCTTTAGAACTTTTTTGGAATATGCAAGCAATTCATCAAATGTCAATTCCTCATCATACTCAAGCCTTAATGGAATTGTATTAACAAACATTCCCAGTGCATCACCCTGTCCGAAGTATCTTCCATGAACTGAAGTGTTTAAAACCAAATCTTTGAATAACTTATTGTCCTTTTTGGATTTTGCCAGATATAAGAAACAAAGTGCAAGGGAAGTTACGAATGGAGAGTAATTGAATTCATGAGTCTTGTCAAACAGGACTTCAAGATAACCCAATTCGGAATCATCAAATGAATACCAGTCCTGATTATAATCCTTCAATGAATTAAGCCAATACTTCTTGTCGTTTTGCGCATCATCTGAAGCGAGATACTTTATCTCCTCATCAACATAACTGTCATAGGAGTAATCTATTGGAACAAATTCACTGTTGTCTTTAACGCAATCCATGTATCTTTCAATTTCTTGAGGTATTATTGAAAAAAGTGAGGTTCCGTCAAGTAAAATATGCTGAACAACCCCGATAAGCACAGTCGAATCGTCTGTTTTCAAAACTGCCCATCTGTATAATGGACTATCAAAAATGTCCTCAAAAGGTTTATCGAGATAATCCTCTATGAATTCATCAATATCGTCTGAAATGTCAAATGAATCAACATTGACGACACGGCCATCAGTGAAATATTGCTTAAATTCACCATTTTCATCATATTTAATTTGTAAATTCAAATATTCTTTTGAAATACATTCAATTGCCGATTTTACAGCATCAAAATCCTCCAAATCATAATTTTTTCTAAATTTTAGATAGAAAGAATCATTATGGGGATTGTTTATCTCAGAAAACAAAAGCATTTTCTGAGCTGAAGATAAATTAAAAAGATCCATATTTTCCACCATTAATAAAAATCATTTCTTTAATAAAAATGACACATCTATAATATAATAC
>R27__coassemble_793_pt1 | contig 17208 bp, 16 predicted proteins | sample R27__metabat2_low_PE_024 | metagenome-assembled genome bin R27
GGGCTTACTTTTGTGTGAAGCATTTGTCTTTGAGTTCCTTCTCCACAATCAAATAACATCACTTTTCCGAATGCCTTAACTGCAATTGAAACTTGATTTCTCTCCTTTGAATGTACTGCTGAAGAGGTTCCTAAAAATATTATTTCCATATATAATCACTTATAATTATATTGCAGAATAAATATATATTTTAATTAATTATTAAAGTTTAGGTGATTTTTTGGATAAAATTATAGAATATATGTTGGCCGAGGATGAGGGATTCGGTGATATTACTTCAAATGCTGTTGTAGAAAAAGGTTTGGAAATATCTGCTCAGATAATTTCAAAAGATGAGGGAATTTTGGCAGGAATGGATATAATTAAAGAGGTATTTGAAGAATATGGTGTTAAGGTCAGCTTTTGGCTAAATGATGGCTCTCCAATATCTAAAAATGATTTGCTCATGTCTGTTTCTGGTGATGCGAGAACAATACTGCTTTTGGAGAGGACAGTTTTGAATTTATCCATGAGAATGAGTGGAGTGGCCAGTGCAGCTAATCATTATGTTAATCTTGTCAAGGATTATAGTGTGAGGGTTGCTGGAACACGCAAGACTTCACCTGCAATCGCCAAATTTGATAAATATGCATTAAGTGTAGGTGGAGCAGATACTCATCGTTTCGGCTTGGATGATATGGTGTTGATTAAGGACAATCACATTGCTACATGTGAAAATCCTTTGGATGCTCTTCTTAAAGCTAAGACAAATACCAGCTTTTCTAAAAAGATAGAAATTGAAGTGGAAACACTTGGTGATGCTATTGAATGTGTTAAAAATGGTGCTGATATCGTAATGCTTGATAACATGTCACCTGAGGAGGTCAGCGAAGTAATTAACAAGTTAAATGAACTAAACATTCGGAAATGTTCATTGATTGAAGTGTCAGGAGGCATTACTGAAAATACTATATTGGATTATGCCAAATTAGGCGTTGATATCATATCAATAGGGGCTTTAACCCATTCATCAAGAAGTCTAAACTTCAGCATGAGATTTTAAGATTATACTCTTAATTTTAAAACTTCTTTTAGTTCTTCGTTTGTCATTTCAGTAAGGAATGTTTCATCGTTACTGATGGATTTGGCGGCAAGGTCGGTTTTATGTTTGCTTATTGCATCGATGGTTTCTTCCAATGTTCCTTTAGTGATGAATCTGTAAACCATCACATCATTTTCCTGGCCAATTCTGTGGACCCTGTCTGTGGCTTGATTTTCCACTGCAGGATTCCACCATAAATCATAATGAATTACATTTTGGGCAGCAGTTAAATTTAACCCTGTTCCACCGGTCTTAAGTGTTGCAACAAAAATTTTATAGTTTTCATCCTCCTGGAAGGTATTGATGATTCTTGATTTTTCTTCTCTTGTTTGTGATCCATGTAAAAATAGTACTTCCTGCTTGAACTTTTTAGAAATTAATTGTTGGATTAGTTTACCCATTTCCACATATTGTGTGAATATTATGACCTTTTCATCATTGTCCAAGATGTTTTCCAATATGTTCACTAAAAGTTCCATTTTCCTGGATTCACTTATTTTTGGATTTTTGATAGATAAAAATTGTGCAGGATGATTGCATGTTTGTTTTAGTGCAGTTAATATTTTAAGAATTATTCCTTTTCTTTGAATTCCTTTTGAATTTTCAATATCAAAAAATATTTCTTCCAGAATGGCATTGTATAATTTTATTTGCTTTTTGGTTAAAGTACAGTAAATGTCGTTTATGAATTTTTCAGGCAATTCTTTTTTAATATCTTCATCGGTCTTCAAACGTCTTAAAACAAATGGTTTGGCTATTGCTTTAAGTTCATGCAATGTTTCTTCATCTTCTAATTTTTCTATGGGCATTACAAATTGCCTTTTAAAATCATCTTTTGTTGACAAGTATCCCTTATTTGTAAAATCAAATATTGACCAGTAGTCCATTAATTTGTTTTCAATAGGTGTTCCGGTTAGGGCAACTTTTGATCTGGCGTTAACAGTTTTAATGGCTTTTGTTTGTTCAGTGTTTGGATTTTTAATATTTTGAGCTTCATCAATAACACATATAAACCATTTTTCATCTAAAAACATATCCAGGTCTAGTCTTATGATTCCATAGGAAGTAAGAATGATGTCATAGCTTTCCAAAGGGTAATTTCTATTGGATCCGTGGTAAATAAAATAGGTTAAATCGGGTGTGAATTTTTTAATTTCATTTTCCCAATTGGATATTAAAGTTGGAGGTACAATAATTAGCACGGTTTTGTCTTCTAGGAGACCTTCTTCTTTGTAGTAAAGAATTGCAGTTAATACTTGTATTGTTTTTCCAAGACCCATGTCATCGGCGAGTATGCTTCCAAATCCATATCTGATATTTTGAACTAACCATGAATAGCCAATTTTTTGATAGGGTCTCAGCTCTCCGGTTAGGGAGTCTGGAACATTGTATAATGTAGTTTTACTAGTCAATTTTTTAAATTTAGCAAAATCTTTAGCATTAAGGTGTTTTTTAACAAGATTTTGAGTTTCCAAATCCATTTTCCACACTCATTGATTTTAATTATTAATTATTATGTACACATTTAATTAAAATATTATTTGGAGGTTTCTGTGAGTTAAAATACTTTTTTGATTTTAATTTTATTTTCAAAATTTTTTCTTATTTTTTTTCAATAGCTATGGCTGTTTTTTGTATGTCTAACTTTCATTGTAAATAATTATTCGATTGAGGGCACGATTTTTTAATTTTTTTCTTTAAAAAATTCTTTTTTTATATATAAAAACAAAGTTTAATAATATGGTAAAATAAAATATATAAAAGATAGAAAATTATTATAATTTTTTTATGATGGTGATTTAATGGTAAAAATAGCTAAATTAGCTTTGGAAGATGGTACTGTTTTAAAAGGAGAGGGATTTGGTTATGAAACCACTAAATTGGGGGAACTTGTTTTTTCCACAGGTATGGGTGGTTATACTGAATCATTAACAGATCCTTCTTTTAAGGGAGAAATTCTGATGTCCACTTATCCATTGGAAGGAAATCACGGGGTAAGTGAAGATTGGTATCAATCTGATAAGATTCAGGTTGAAGGTTTTGTTTGTCGTGAGGTTTGTCGTGAAGTTTCTAATTTTGGACCTCAGAAAACTTTGGATGACTTTTTAAAAGAATTTGAAACACCTGGAATCAGTGGAATCGATACACGTGACTTAACTTTAAAGATTCGTGAAAGAGGTTCTCTTAAAGCAGCAATAACAACTGAGGACATTCCAGATGATAAGTTACTTGAAATGGCTCGTTCACAACCAAGCATTGAAGATGTTGATGTTGTTCCAAAAGTTTCTACAAAAGAAATCAAAGTATTCAATGAGGATGCAGACAAACGAGTTGCATTAATTGACTGTGGTGTTAAAAAGAATATTATTAATTCATTTTTGGAAAGGGATATTGGAGTAATTTTATTCCCTTATGATACTGATTATAAAACAATATTGGATTACTCTCCTAATGGATTGATGATTACTTCAGGACCTGGAAATCCGGATAGGGTAACTGAAACCATTGAAACTATGAAAAAGCTATCCAATAGGTTACCTATTTTCGGAATATGTATGGGTCAACAATTAATAGCTAAATCTTTTGGAGCTAAATCTTATAAAATGAAATTTGGACATAGAGGTGAAAATCAGCCTGTTAAAGATTTAAACACTGGAAAAGTATATATCACATCTCAAAATCATGGTTTCACAATTGATAAGGAATCTTTAAAAGAAACTGATTTAGTTTTAACTCACGTTAATCTGAATGATGGAACTCCTGAAGGAATTTCACATAAAGAATTGCCATTACATTGTATACAGTACCACCCTGAAGCAGGACCTGGTCCAAATGATACAAGAAGTGTTTTTGATGAATTTAACAAAATGATGGATGATTATTAAATAAATGGGGATTACATATGCCAGTAGATAAAGATATTAAAAAAGTATTAATTATTGGTTCCGGACCTATCCAAATTGGACAAGCAGCAGAATTCGATTATTCAGGATCACAAGCATGTAAATCACTAAGGGAAGAAGGAATAGAAACAGTACTTGTTAACAGTAATCCTGCTACAATTCAAACTGATTTAGGCATGGCAGATACTGTTTATACAGAACCATTAACTCCTGAAGTTGTTGCTAAAATTATAAAGGAAGAGGAAGTTGATTCAATATTGCCTACTATGGGTGGACAAACTGGATTGAATATTGCAACAGGTCTCGGAGATTTAGGATTACTCGAAGGAATCAAAGTATTAGGTTCTGATGTTCAAACCATTAAAGATGTGGAAGATAGGGATTTATTCGCTAACTTGATGGAGGAAATTGGTGAAGAAATTCCAAAATGTCAAGCTGTTGAAAGTGTAGATGAAGCACTCGATGCCGTAAAGGAAATAGGTTATCCAGTAATCGTCAGACCAGCATTCACATTAGGTGGGACTGGTGGTGGAATAGCACATGATGAGGAAGAATTAATTGAAATTGCCACTCATGGATTAGATATGAGTTTCATCAATCAAGTTCTTATTGATGAATCTGTTTTAGGATGGAAAGAAATAGAATTTGAAGTAATGAGAGATAAGGAAGATACATGTATTATTGTATGTACCATGGAAAACATCGATCCTATGGGTATTCACACAGGGGACAGTGTTGTTGTTGCTCCTATTCAAAACTTATGTGATGAAACCATTCAAAAGATGCGTGATGCATCAATCAAGATTATTCGTGCATTAGGTATTCGCGGTGGATGTAACATTCAATTCGCACTCAATCCTGAAACCGATGAATACAAAGTTATTGAAGTAAATCCAAGGGTATCAAGAAGTAGTGCACTTGCATCCAAAGCAACAGGTTATCCGATTGCAAAAATCTCTTCAAAAGTCGCTTTAGGAATGACATTGGATGAAATTAAAAACGACATTACCAAAGAAACTCCTGCTTCTTTTGAACCTGCAATTGATTATGTTGTAATTAAAATTCCAAGATGGCCATTTGACAAGTTTAAAGGAATCGGCCGTGAAGTCGGAGTTCAAATGAAAGCAACCGGTGAAGTAATGGCTATTGGAAGAACTTTTGAAGAAGCATTCCAAAAAGCTTTAAGATCACTTGATATGGGCTTTGACGGCTTTGAATATGTTGAATACACTGAAGATGACCTTGCACATCCAACTGATTTAATCTACTTCCAAATTTATTCTGCTATTAAAGATGGAATGGACATTGATAAAATAAGGGAACTTACAAACATTGATAATTTCTTCTTATACAAAATCAGAAACATTGTAAACTTCGAAAATGATGTTACTGCTGATAAATTGAATGATGAATATTATTTAAGAAAAGCAAAACAGATGGGTTGTTCAAATAAAAGATTAGCTGATTTATCCGGTCAAACAGAGGAATATATCAGAAACTTGCTTTTAAGATATAACATTCAACAATCCTATAAAATGGTTGATACTTGTGCTGCAGAATTTGAAGCTAAAACTCCATATTACTACAGCAGTTATGATGCTGGAAATGAATTGACATCCACTACTAAAAAGAAAGTTGTCATTCTTGGTGCTGGACCTATCAGAATTGGTCAAGGTATTGAATTTGATTACTGTTGTGTACATTCATCTCTCGCTCTTAAAGAAGATGGAATTGAAACTATATTAATCAACAACAACCCTGAAACAGTAAGTACTGACTATGACATTTCTGATAAACTTTTCTTCGAACCTTTAACATTTGAAGATGTGATGGGTGTAATTGATCAGGAAAAACCTGATGGAGTCATTGTTCAATTCGGTGGTCAAACTTCCATTAACTTGGCAGTTCCATTAGCTAATGCAGGTGTTAAAATATTAGGAACTCCATATGAAAGTATTGACAGGGTTGAAGACAGAGAATTGTTCGCTGAACTTTTAGAAAAATTACATATTCATCAAGCACCTTATGGAACAGCTAACTCATTTGAGGAAGCAAAATCCATTGCTGAGGAAATCACATTCCCAGTATTGGTACGTCCATCATATGTAATTGGTGGAAGGGCAATGGAAATTGTTTATGATAATCATGAACTTGAAGAATATATGAAAGAGGCTGTGAAAGTTTCACCAGAACATCCTATTTTGGTAGATAAGTTCCTGGAAGATGCTATTGAATTGGATGTAGATATATTATGTGACGGTGAAGATGTATTCATTGCAGGAATCATGGAACACATTGAAGAAGCTGGTGTTCACTCAGGAGATTCCGCATGTGTAATTCCGCCTCAAACTATTCCTGAACATATATTAGATACCATTCGTGAAAATTCAACCAAATTGGCTTTAGAACTTGACGTTAAAGGTTTAATGAATATTCAATATGCTGTAAAACTTGATGAGGAAATGGTTTACATTATTGAAGCTAACCCTCGTGCAAGTAGAACAGTTCCATTTGTAAGTAAAGCTATTGGAGTCCCTCTTGCTAAAGTAGCTACTTGGATTATGAATGGTGCCAAATTGAAAGACTTTGATTTAACCAAAGAAATTAAGATAGATCATGTGGCTGTAAAAGAGTCAGTATTCCCATTCCTAAAACTTCCTGAATCCGATACTGTATTAGGTCCTGAAATGAAATCCACTGGGGAAAGTATAGGTATCGATGAAAGCTATGGAATGGCATTTTACAAATCTCAACTTTCAGCAGGAATGGTTTTACCTAAAGAAGGTAAAATATTTATGAGTGTTAAAGAAGCAGATAAAAAGAAAATAAGACCTATCGCTGAAAAAGCTACTAATTTAGGATTTGACATTGTTGCCACTGCAGGTACTGGTGATGCAACAGGTCTTAAATCAGTTCAAAAGGTTAAAAAAGTTTCACAAGGATCTCCAAATATTAGAGATGCAATCTTAAACAAAGAGATTGATTTAATTATTAACACTTCTGAAGGTAAACAGTCTGCAAGGGATGGTTATATCATTAGGCGTCTGGCTATTGAATTGGGTATTCCTTATGTTACCACTTTAGCAGGTGCAAGAGCAGCTTTAAATGCTATTCAGGCTGTTCAAAATAATGAAATCAATGTAAAATCTTTAAACAAATATACTGATGGAGATTAATCTCTCTATCTCTTTTTTTAATTATTATATAAATATTCTTTAATGTCTATACCGCAAGATGGACACTCTGTCGCATCAATATCCAATCTGCTTTTACATTTGGGACAGTAGTTTAATTTAACTTTATACTCTCTGGTAGGGTCAATGATGATATTGACTTCAATTCTTTCAGTAACATTAGTTTTTAAAACATTCAAGTCCCAGTCATTGTCCATCAGAATCTTTTTATAATAAAACGCTTCGGTCATTGTATCGTATTGGCCGATAATCTCTTCGCCTCTTTGAATGTAAAATTTGCGTATTTTATGATTAAAAAGAATTTCACCTTCCCTTTCCTTTTTATTGACATGCATTCCTTTAATTCTTCCTTTTGGTCTTTTTTCAGGAAATGGTGGTAATTCCATATGTTCGTACTTGTTTTCTAAATCATATTCGACAAGCAAATCATAATCGAAATTGCAAAAAAATAGCGCATCTCTTTCATATAATGCATCGGATAACTTTTTAAATTCTCCATAATCTTTATTATTGTGTTTAACACGGTAAACATTTCCTGTTTTCACAATATTTCTGTAAAAATAGCGAATTTCTTGAGAATTAATAAAATCATCCCCTTTTAATAAAAGATGCATTCATCTAATTGTTAAGTTTAATATTGCTTTTTCAATTAAATAAACTTAATGTAGGGTTAAATTTATTAATTAAAAAAATTAGATTTTCCTTTAATGTTTACTATAACTAATGGAATCATTTTAAAAGGCCAAGATTTGACATTAACAAAGGAAAATATTGTCGTTGATGATGGTATTATCATAGATATTGGAAAGGATTCTATGGAAGGCAAAATCATTGATGTAGATGGTGCTGTTGTTTGCCCGTCATTTATCAATGGTCATATGCATATTGGTGATTCGATTATTAAAGATGAAGGATATTCTTTATCATTAAGTGAAATGGTAAAGCCCCCTGATGGTGTAAAGCATAAAGCATTAGCTAATGCTGAAGATGAAGAAATTATATCTGCTATGAAAGACACAATGTGGGAAATGGTTGAAAGTGGAATCACACACTTTATTGATTATCGCGAAGGTGGAATAAAAGGTGTCGAACTTTTAAAAAAGGCGGCACGCGATATTCCAATAAAACCTATAATTTTAGGGCGTGATGACAGTTTTTATGGTGATAGCCCTGATTTAAGGAAAGTCAAAATTGCTGTTCGCAAACTTCTAAAAATTGCTGACGGCATTGCTCCAAGCGGCTTTGGAGAAATTACGGATGAAGTTGCTCAGATAATTGTTGATGAATGCAGAAAAAATAATAAGATTTCTTCAATTCATGTGGCGGAATCCGAATCCAATCAAATAGAATCATTGGATCAATTCAATAAAACAGAAATAGGAAGGGGTGTTGAATCTGAATTCAGTCAATTGGTTCATTTAACTAATCCAAAAGTTGATGATTTAAATTCAGTTTCAAAATCAAATCAGAATGTTGTTGTCTGTCCAAGAGCTAATGCAACGTTAAATGTGGGAGTCACACCATTAAATCAAATTCTAAATTTAGGTATTAAACCATTAATTGGAACGGACAATGTGATGCTCAACTCTCCAAACATGTTCAGAGAATTGGAATTCACTTTAAAACTTATGTCAGTTTATTATAATGATTATTTAAATCCAAAAGAGTTATTAAAAATGACTACCACTAATGTCTGTGGTAGTGAAATTAATCATGTTGTTGAAAAGTCATTAATTTCAGTTGGTTGTCCTGCTGAATTCATGGTGTCAAATTTTTTTTCTATTAATCCTTACTTAAATATGATAAATCGTTGCGAATCGAAAAATATATTATATATCATTAATAAAAAATTAAACATATAGTATAATGGTATAATTTATATACTATATAGGGAGATGTTAATAATGTATAAAAAAATATTAGTCCCAACTGATGGGTCTGAATTCGCAAAAAAAGCACAAAGACATGCTCTATTTTTAGCTAAGGTTAGTGGAGCTGAAATTGTGGCTGTAAGCGTTACTGAAAATAATTTTGTTAACGGGCTTCCATTAGATGATGAAATATATCAGTTAAATCAAGTCTTAAATGAAAGATCTGAGGAAAACCTTAAGGAATTTGATAAGTTAAATGAGGATGATATTAAAATCACTCATGTCATTAGAGAAGGTTCTCCTGCTAGGGTTATTTTAGAAGTGGCAAATGAGGAACAGGTTGATTTAATTGTTATGGGAAGTTCAGGTAAATCTGGCTTCGATAGATTTATTATGGGTAGTGTGGCAGATAAAGTTGTAAACTCTGCTAAGTGTGCTGTTCTTGTAGTGCATTAGATTCTACCTTTTTTATTTCATATTAATTATATAGGTGTTTTTATGTTAGTCAAAAGAACAATGTCTAAAAATGTTGTAAGTGTTTCTGTACCTGGAAACCGTGAAAAAGTTTTAGACTTAATGAGAAAAGAAAATAAAGCAGTACTTCCAGTAGTAAAAGAAGACACTAATATATTGGTAGGTGTTATTACTCGTTCAGATTTAATTAATAATCCTGATGAAGAACAACTTGCAATGTTAATGAGTAGGGAATTAGTTACCGTAAGTCCTGATGATGATGTAACTGATGCTGCACGTGAAATGATTGAGAATAATGTTAGAAGAGTTCCTGTTGTTAATGATGATGGGGAATTGGTAGGAATTATCACTTCATTTGATTTGGTATCCAAAGCATTAACAAAAGTTGATGTTGATGATGCAGTTGAAAATTATATGATTACTACCGTTCCGACAACTTGGGAAAAAGCTCCATTGAATGTGGCATTTGAAACCATGAATCAATTCGGTTTAAAATCAGTATTGGCATTGGATGATGATGCAAAATTATCAGGTATTTTAACAGAAACTGATTTTATTGCTGAAATAGAAATAATTTCCGAAAGAAGTGAACACAGTTCCACTGTTGGAACTGAAGGTGATAAATGGTCATGGGACAGTACTTCCGTATTGTACATTGAGAAAAATCATTTAAAATTCACTGAAAAAGTTGTTGGCGATGTTGCAGTTGGTAATGTGGAAGTAGCTAACTCAAAAACTAAAGTCACAGACTGTGCTAAAAAAATGAAATCATTAAATATTGAACAAATTCCGGTTATTGGTGTTGAAGGAGATTTAGTTGGACTAGTTAGAGCTAGTGATTTAATTAAAGCATTAGTTGAATAATTGTGATATGATGGTTGTTAGTCCTGTATTGCTAGTAAAAGTTATTGAAAGTGGTGTGAGTGTTCGTGCAAGATATTATGATGATTTTGCAGAGCATGAAATAATCCTTAATTCAGTAATTACTTATTGGTGGGCTAATGACTTGCCACCTGCTAAAAAGTTTTTGGAACTTTTTGATTCAGTAGTCAAAAGAACCATCAATGAAATCATACCTCATAAAATCTTAAATTTAAAGTATGATGTTAAAGCTAATCAGAATTTGGATGATGCTTCAGAAATCGAAATCAATTTGATTAGTGTTGATGCAGATGGTATTGGGTTTAAAATTGATGCTGAGACCATTTCACTGAAAGGGCTTAGAAAAGTCGATGATGTTTTTGAACCTAAAGAGTTTACCACAACTTTTGACCAGTGTATTGAAACTCCAGATATTGTTTTAAAAAAATATAAAGAGATGAAAGAATAATCTACTTTCCCTCACAAATTCAACTTTCATTATTTTAATTTCATGGTTAATATAATGATAGTTGTTGTCACTTTTTTTTATTTTAATTAATTCAATTTTAATTTAAATTTATTTTAATTTAAAAAATAGAATTTATTTGCTTTGGCATATAGATTGGATATGCTTTAACAATAATTTGGCATCCTCTTTTTTGATGTCTTTACTTTCACGAATAAAATTAATTAGGATTTCTTTTTTATTATCATCTAAACTTGATTCATTCAAGACTAAAGAATAATTTCGTTTTGGATAATATGTTTTTTTGGCAATGCTCAACAATTCATCTTTTTCTTCTTCACTTATAATGTTTTCAGATGTTGCATTGTCGAAAACATATCTCATGTTTATTAATGGAACTGAAAGGGCTTCTAAACTTTCACCATCCAACATTACTGCAACTTCATCATCTGAATCAATCGCACCTGTTGCATATTGTTCGTAGCAATATCCAATACCTGTCATTCCTAATGTGTCAAGTTCTGATGCTCTCAATGCACCCATACTTGAAGCTCCAAAGACGTCAATGTCTGAATTAATTGCATTCATAATCTCTTTATGTCCAACTGCAGAGTTTTGGTGAAAGACTCCATCAATTATTCCAATGATATCGGGATGCTTTTTTAAAGCGAGGTTTAAATCACCTCTTTTAATTGGCCTTTCATAAATCACTTCTACGTCGGCACTGCTGTCAAGTATTTCTTTTGCTTCATTGAATGGTAAGGAAAGACCTGTGTAAATTATAACTTTAATCATATAAATCAGACTTTTAAAAATCTATATCCTGCTCGACTTGGGTCAATTGTGTAAAGTTCCATTTCTGGAATAACTACTCTAACAACACTTACATCAAGTTCCGGCCTTGTTAAATTGCTGTATAATATTTTTTGAATATCATTGGATACTAACTCGTCCTTAACGATTTCAATATCTCTTGTTATTGATGATGTGCTTTTATTCTCAATATCTGATAATTTGATTTGTTCTTCTTCGTCTCTAAAATAAAATTTATTAATTCTTTTCATTCGTTCATAACCTGCTTCACGAGCAAAATCAGCTCTGACAGTGTCTTCACGAGCTCCGTTGATTTGTGTTGCTCGACTTTGTGCAACTTCTGTAAGAGCCCTTAAAATTGCAACTTCCGGGTCCAGATGAGTGCCCATTCCTAAAGTCAGAAGTCCGGCATCTTTTGTTATTGTGTCATCTGCAGAAGCAGCTATTGTAGGAATTTTAATGTCTGCAGTAAAGTCCATTAATTTAATTTTAATGCCTTCACTCTCAAATTTTTCAATAATGTCGATAATGATTTCATTTTCAATGCTGCTTATATCGATTTGGGCATAGTTTTTATGGGTCAATTCAAAAATGCTCCATGCATCTCTTTCAATGACTTCAAAGATTCCATGCAGGATTGCTTCTTCCAAGATATTTCCGGAAGCAAGTCCATTTGTATTTGATTTAAATAGGCTTTGTGAGTCATCTTTAGAAATATATGGGTGGTAAATCGCATTTGTCGGAATATAATATTCCCTATTTGAAATAAGGTCTATTGACTTACTCCATTCAAGACTCAAATCACTAATGTCTTTTTTCTCAAATTCCTTTGGTAAATTTAAGCTTTTAGGATCAATGTATTCTCCAAACTCTTCAATTTCAGACAAACTTGCAATAATGGTTTCATCGATGTCTTGTCTTTCGGCAGAATATCTCTCAAAGCCTTCCATCATTGCAGATGCTTTTGCATGATCTTTGGTTATTCCTTTTCCTCCGTATATGCTAACCGCACCATCTTCAGCAGTTGGTCTGATTGCAGTATATATTGGAATGCCGATTCTGTCTAAATCAGTAATATCTGCAATACGTGTTATTCCAGCTACTTTTAACTTATTTTCATTGATTTCAATTGTTTTGCTTGGAGCAATTACTCTATGTGTTCCTGTAAAATATGTGATTTCTTCGCTCATAATCTAAAATCCTAAAACTGTCCTTACCATGATTTCAAAGCCCATTGTCATAGGTAATGCTGTCATAATACCTGCAATGGCTATTGTTACAATCCAAATTCCAACATTCCATCTTAAAACTTTGGACCCGTCAAGGTTTCCAATAGGCAATAGATTAAACACTGCCAAGAAACTGTTGATTGAATATCCTAAAGCACATATTTGGTATATTAATAATGAAGTCTGTGAAGTAAATGCAGATCGATATACCAAAGTTGCAACAATAAAAAATAATGCTGCCAAGACAATATTCACAACAGGTCCTGCAACGGATATTTTACCATTAATTTCATCTGTCATGTAATTTGCATATGTGTAGACTGCACCTGGGGCGGCAAATACGAATCCAAAAAAGGAAGTTATGAGTGCAAATATCAATCCTTGTGGCCATAATTTGAATTCTGCCCAGTATCCATACTTCATTGATACAAATTTATGTCCGAGCTCGTGTAAAATAAAACCAAGCCCCACACCGACCATAATCATTGGAAGTATGGCCATTAAAGCAGCCATATCTCTTCCGGTATTTGCGATACCGAAACAAAGAGAAATAACGACAAATGCAATAAATAAATCTCTTATTTCACTGCTTGTAAATTTTAACATAGTTTTAAAATATCTAATTTTATATATAAAGTTTTTTCTAATATTAATCATGGACTTACATATAGATAATATTTTAAAAGATTTGGAAAAGGATGATATTCAAGCTTATTTATTGACTCAATTTACTAATGTTGAGTATATTTCAAATTATAAACCAACCAGCTTTGCTTTTTGTATTATTAAAGAAAATCCAATTATTTATGCCTCAAAAATGGATATGGAAATAGCCAACAAAAACTCTAAAATAGAGGTTAGGGAATTTGAATCATTTGATGTGATGCTTGGTGAACTTAAAAATGATGGAATAAAAAATTTAGCCATTGAGCCAAGTTTGCCCTATAGCACTTATGAAAAGTTCAAGGATGATTTCACAATATCTTCCAAAAATTATGTTGATAAGCAAAGAATGATTAAAACACCTTCAGAAATAAGCAATATCGAAAAAGCAACTGAAATTGCACAAAATGCTTTTGTTAGTTTGGATATTTTGAATCGAAATGATTGTGAGAACACTGTTGCATTTGATTTGGTAAAAGCGATGATTGAAAATGGTGCCTCTAGGGAATCCTTTGACACTATTGTAACTAGTGGGGCTAATTCAAGCCTTCCTCATGCAGTTCCTCAAAATAAACAACTTGAACGGCCAATATTGATTGATTGGGGTGCAATTTATAATGGTTATTGTTCGGACAATACTCGTACGATGGTTTACAGTGAATTTCAACATGAAATTTGGGATATCATAGCTGAAGCCCATGACAAAGCGATTAAATCCATAAAACCTGGAATTAAATGTTGCGAGGTTGACAAGGTTGCCCGTGATATTATTGAGGAATATGGTTATGGTGATAAATTCATTCATTCAACTGGTCATAGTTTAGGTCTTGATATCCATGAAACTCCTGGTTTTTCAATTCGTGATGAAACAATTATTGAAAAGGGAATGGTAATAACTGTAGAACCTGGAATTTATTTGGAGGGGGAATTTGGAGTTAGGCTCGAAGACACAGTTTCAATAGACAAACAGGCGAATGTTATTGGGAATTTACCTTTAATGATTGATGAATAATATTAAATATTATTAATGATATAATTTTAATTATTATTAGATTAAATATGGGATTTTTATGGATACTGATAAATTGACACGTGCTGTGTGTTCATTTTTTGTACCGGGTCTTGGACAGCTAATGAATGGTGAGATTGGAAAAGGTTTGGCATTATTAATAATATTTATTGTCTTATGGATTGCTCTTTTATCATTGGGCATTATTATTGTTCAAACTATTTTTGGCATAGTTGTTAGGTTGTTTGCAGCTTATGATGCATATAATTATGTTGGATTTTAAACTTCTTGGATTGTAGGCAGGATTATTTCTTGCACAATAAAGTTTAAATTTCTATTCCTTTTTTCCTATTATTTTCTAATTTCATGTTTTTTTTTGCATGTTATTGAATCATAGGATAATGATGGTTGGTACGGGTATTTAATAGTTAAATAAGATTAGAGAGTAGGTGGAATATTGAAATTAAATAATGTTATGCACAATCTGTTAAATGCTTTGATAATTATTGATATTATATTAATTTCAGTGTCACTATTTGTGCCGAATAATATTTTTCCAGTATTGTACTTTGACATTTTTGTTTGCATATTGCTTTTAATTGATTGGGTAAAAGACTTATATAACTCCAATCCAAAATCGGATTTTTTAAAAAAACCTAGTACTTGGGTTTCATTAATAGCATCAATTCCATTTCAGGTTTTGCTACCTGTCATTATTCCTGGTGTTAATCTTTTAAGGTATTTCAGACTTTTAAAATTACTTAGGGTTCTAATATTATTTGATAAGTTCTTTGATGGTTTCGGAAATTTTATAAAACGGAGTAATTTGCATTTTATATCTGTGGGAGTATTTGTGACTATAATTTTATATACTGCCCTATTTCATACTTTTGGCTCATCATACAATCTTTTTGATTATTTTTATTTGGTTATAGTGACTATTACAACAGTGGGTTATGGAGATATCGTTCCTTTAACAGTTGCAGAGAAAATCATTTCAATCTGTTTAATCATTACTGGAGTGTTTGTATTTTCATTGACTACTGCAGGAATATCTTCATTTTTAACAAATCGATTGATTGAAAAGGACAGTCACGATGTAACTTTGGAAGATATCAAAACTGATTTGAATGATATTCAAAAGGAAAATTCATCATTAAAAGAGGAAGTTCGAGAGTTAAAAGATGAAATTCATGAATTAAAGGATTTGCTCAATAAAAAAGATTAGATATATATTAAAATGATGTCTTAGTTGTGGTTAACATGTTTTGATGTTTTTTTAACCAATACTGGTGCATATGCTAGTAATGCAGATACGATAATGGACAGTAGTGTAGGTCCAAAGAAGATGGAATCATATAATCCTGCCAGTTGATAAACAAGGAATCCTACAAACCATGAAAAAATATTCCATTTCCAATTCATAACTTTATTTTCATCAAAATAGAATGATACCAATAACACTGCTGCCATTGGTGCAAAAACAGATGAGATGAGATAAAGAAAACCAATGTAGTGATTCATTATTCCTGAAATTGCAATCAATATGCTCATGGCACTAACAATAACTCCAACTATTTTTGGGTCTAATTTGTTGTAAATGGATTTTGCGGATTCTCCTGCAGAATTAGTTGCAAGGAAGTTTGTTGTCACGGTTGAAAGTACAAGAATTATGACTCCCGGTGTTCCAAGACCCATGAGAAGTATTGATTGTGCAATGCTGGTCGACCCCATTCCAACAATCCCTATGCCTATAAAGTACATCCATAAGCTTGCAATTGTGTATGCTGTTGCAGATGCGGCTGTAGCTTTCACTGGCTTTTCAACATCTTTTGTGTAGTCGGATATTACTGGCAGCCAAGAAATAGGCATTGCAATTGAAATTTCAAAAATATTCCAGAAGCTTAGTGTATTTGAAACGCCAAAGATAGTATGTGTTCCATTTGATGTGCCGGTTAAAAGTAATTTGGCAGACATCACAACTAATAATGCAATTAATACTGTCATGACTCCTGTTGTTAGTTTTGATGAACGCTGAAGTCCTATATAAACCCATATGGCAACAAGGACTGCAAGAATTGCGGATGTCATTTCAAATGAAATCGGCAAATTTAAGCTAACCAGGGCAAGTGCACCTTGGGCATTCAAAACGGCTACCCATGCAATTAATTGCATTACATTCAATGTTGCAAAAAATTTGGATCCATATTTGCCAAAAGCGGATTTGGTTGTCTCCATTGCATTAACTCTAAGTTTTGCACCAATAAATCCTATGAAAAAGAGTAATATTCCGCCAAGAATGTGTCCAAGAACTAATGGAATCCACGAGGAATCAAAAGATGATCCTGTTGCAATCTGTATGCCTGCTTCGATTTCAGAAACAGATATTGCAACTCCAAACCATATCAATGCATTTGTAAAAATTCCTGTGCGATTTTCCATATTATGACTTCCTATAATGATATTATCAAACGTAGTATATATAACTTATGTTATATTTCAATAATTTTTGCCTATTTGTTTATGTATACGAAAATTTGCTCATACTTATTTGAATCTTATTCATATTTTTGATATTTTTTGTAAAAAATGTCTCTTTCAAAAACTTGTGTGATTTGAATTTTCACTAGTTTTTGAGTCTCGA
>R27__coassemble_796_pt1 | contig 17188 bp, 20 predicted proteins | sample R27__metabat2_low_PE_024 | metagenome-assembled genome bin R27
AAAAATGAAATCAACTTGAAAAACAAACAACAACTACTATTTAAACCTTTTTAAAGATAAACACTACTTTTTAACAAAAACAAAGAAAAATAAAAAAAATTAAGAAAATTCTGTCAAAGAGCTAACATTTTGACAGTCACCATTAAGAGTTACTTAAAAACATTCCAAAATTAAGGATAAAAACCATTGAAAACAGCAAATAGCCAATCAGAAAACATGCCCAAAAAATCAGATCAGATTATAATGAATCCAAAAAAGTGAAAATAACCTTAAAAATCAAAAAAATACACAAAATAATAAAAATAGTCTAAAAATAGTCAATTAACAAAAAAAGAAATAAAAAAAAGAAAGGTGATAGATTTAAAAAATCTATCCGAAGAGAGCACCTAATCCAGCTGCTGCTTCTTCTTCAGAAGCTTCTTCTTCTTCCTCTTCTTCTTCCTCTTCTTCTTCAGCTGCAGGAGCTGCTGCAGGAGCTGCAGCTGCAGGAGCTGCGGATGCAACAGCTGCGGTTTCGATAGCTTCTTCGATGTCAACATCTTCTAAAGCTGCGATTAATGCTTTAATTCTAGCATCATCAGCGTCGATACCTGCTGCTTCAATAATACTTTTAACATTTTCTTCGTTAATATCTTTTTCTGCACTGTGCAAAATCATTGCCGCATATATATATTCCATGTTATCACCATTAGTTTTTTAAAGTGTTAGTTATTAATAATAAAAATTTTAATTAATTAATTTAACCGAAGAGAGCTCCTAACCCAGCTGCTGCTTCTTCTTCACTACTTTCTTCTTCTTCCTCTTCTTCCTCTTCTTCAACAACTTCCTCTTCTACTACTAGAGCAGCCGCTACAGCAACATTAGAAAGTTTATCTGCTAATTCATCGTCAATTGCGCCTTCAGTATCAGCAATTGCAGAAGCAATAGCTAACATTCTAGCGTTAACAAGACCAAGAATTGGTTCTGAAGTTTTGGAAGTTAATATAGCTCCTTCTACACCAACGCTGACAGCTCTGGTATGTGCGAGAGACAATATTGCGGAAATAGTTTTTGTAGTAGGTATAGCTGCATTAACAGACAAGTTGAATGCACCTGAAAATGCTTTTTGTACATCTGCTAATGTTTGTTCTTCGTCGATTGCAAGTACATCGGAAGTGTAAACAGATCCTTCTTCGTATACTGCTTTTAAATCAATTCCTACTTCCATCGGATTAATATCCATTCTTGCCAAGGTAGCTGCTACTTGTTTAGATACTTCATCACCTGCTGCAACAACAACAGTTTCTTTTTGTACGCAGATTTTACCTTTATCAATTTTTGCAGGAATTCCAACTTGTTGTAATTCACCTAAGAATGGTCCTGGTTCAAATCCAGTATCTCCTTCAGGCACAACAATATCATCAGGAGCAATGGTTCCTGGTTTTGCAGGAGCTGAGGTTTTGCTGTCTTCTAATATTTTGAACAATTTGAAAGGGTTCATCTCGGTTGCAATAATTGCAACTTGACCATCCATATGTCCAGATAAATCAACAATGTTGTTTTTATCAGCATTACAATCTTCAAGAGCTAAATCAATAAGATTCTTTTTAGACATTCTGATAACAGCTTTTTCGTTGAGGGATTTCCTCATTTCTTGGAGCTGTTTTGCAGGAATGTTCATTAAATCCACAATACCAATAACATCGTATTGATTAATGATTTCTGAAAGCTCTTTAACTTCTTCCTTTTTCCATTCAGCAACATGAGCCATTAGATCACCCTCACTACTGGTCCCATAGTTGTTTTTATAAACATGGACTTGATTTGACTTCTTCCTTTTTCTAAATTGCGGTCTAAGACTGTAAGAACAGTTTCAATATTTTCTGCTATGTCTTCGTCTGACATGTCTTGGCTTCCAACAACAATTTGAACGCTTGGTTGTTGTTTTACGCCAACTTTAACAGTACTTTGTAATCTTTCTAAAAGAGGGTCAAGTTTGATACTTGCAGGCACTGGTTTTGGCATTTTTCCACGAGGACCAAGAACTGGACCTAAGAATCTACCAACGAGCGGCATCATATCAGCTTGAGCTACAAAGAAATCAACAGAATTTGCTGCTTTTTTAGCGGATTTTCTGTCTTTTCCGAACTCTTCTAAATCACTTTTGTTGATTACAAGATCGAGACCAGCATTTTTAGCTTGAACAATGAGTTCCCCATCAGCTATGACTCCGATTTTAACATCTTTGCCACGGCCTTTAGGAAGAGTAACTTCCTCATTAAACCTATTTTCTGGCTTTTTGACATCTAAGTCACGGATATTAATAATAATATCTACGGACTCAGTGAAGTTTCTCGGCTTTGATTGTTCTTTAGCCTCCTTCACCGCGTTAACTACATCTTGTGTCATATTCATCCCCCATGAACATTATTGTTCAATGGTTTACATTTGGTTTCATGAGAATCGATTACTAAGAAAAAAATTCTTAAACGATTGCATGAATTAAAAACAGTATATCAATTATAATCGCAATTATAACATCATATACACTGTATTTATTAACTTAATTAAATTTTAAAAAATGATATCTATTCTGCTAAGATATCATCATATTCTCCAGCATCTACAGCTTTTTGTGCTTCTCTTGGGTCTTTACCATCAACAGATAATCCCATACTTACACAGGTTCCCATAACTTCTTTAATACCTGCTTTGTAATCATTTGCAAGTAATGAATCGAATTTCATTCTAGTAATTTTTAAAGCAGTTTCAATAGGTAAGTCATTTACAATGTCTAAACCTGGTTCGTGAGAAGCTTTTTCGATGCCTAATTCCTCCATGATAAGTGCAGTTGTTGGTGGAGTACCGATTTCAATTTCAAAATCTTTAGTATCTCTATCAATGGTAACTTTAACAGGCACTTTCATTCCTGCAAAGTCAGCACTTTTTTTGTTGATTTCTTCAACAACTTGCATCATGTTAATACCGAAAGGTCCTAAAGCAGGTCCTAATGGTGGTCCTGGAGTAGCGGTTCCACCTTCGATAAGAACTTCGACTGTATCTTTAGCCATCAGTCAGCCTCCTTTTGAATTATTCTAATTTGATCAGCTTTAACAGTAACCGGAATCGGTACTGCTGCTTCTATTAACTCAAGGACGACTTCTTCACGTGATTCATCAATACGAACCACTTTCGCCCTTTCACCTTTGAACGGTCCAGAAATAAGCTCAACAATACTTCCTTTTTGAATGGAGGAAATAATTGGCTCTGGTTTCAAGAATCTTTTTACTTCTTCGAAAGTAATACCAACACTACCTTCTACAACCCCTCTTAAATGTTGTACTTTTAAGTCAGGATTTCTAAGATCTATTTTTGTTGAAGATTCAACTAAAATATACCCTTTTAAAGATTCTGGAACAAGAATTGATGAAATGCCTATGCCATCAATGGTTCTAGCCTTACGAGCAAGCAACCTAGCAACATTCCTTTCTTGACCTGCAGAGGTTTTAAGAGCATATATGGAACTATTAGTATCTTCCATGAAAAATTCACCTATTTTTACTAGTTAATAAAATCATACATTAAGTTAAAAGTTATTTGAAGCCTGCAAAATAATTGCAGATTCTTAGGTAATTCACAAAATTGTGAAAATTGACTAAGCTATCCCCCAGCTTCCCTAGGTTCTAATAATATCAATAGTTTATAGATTTTACTTTAAAGTGAAAATCTAAAACAAGATAAAATTATTACAAAATTTTATTATAATTACTTTGGATTAAAAGAGATGATTAATAGGTTTATAATCCTATTAATGAACCGAGTAAAACTATAACAAAACCCATTACACCAATAATAACTACACCTATTGCAGAAACTTTAGCAAGTTCCTTATATTCTTGTGCATCCGGTTTTCTAGATACTTTTAATACTCTTTTACTGTCTTTAACAAATTTATCAAAACGTTCTTGTACATTCATTTTAAATACCCAAAATTAAAAAAACTATGAAGTCATAGTTTAATGAATTATAATAAAATAATAGTAATAAAATAATTTATAATTTAAACATTAATAAATGTTTGCATTTTTCAAAAAAAATAATAAGATAGAATTAGAAAATTCCATCAATAAAATCATCTAGTTGATCACTAGCTGCATCTGATTCTGAAACATCATTAGTATATTCGATATCTGGCTCATTATCAGAGTCATAATCAGATTTAATGCCTGAAACAACCACAGTGGTCCTAACAGTATTTTGAAGACTTTCATCAATTTGAGTACCCCAAATAATGTTAGCTTCAGGATCCAATTTATCAGCAACAACTTGGACAATTTTTTCAGCTTCATGTAAAGTTAAGTCAGAACTACCTGATATGTTAACTAATGCACCAGTAGCGTTTGAAATATCAATATCAAGTAATGGGCTGCTTAATGCTTCATGTACAGATTCCAATGCTCTGTCGCCGGAATCAGATTCGCCCATACCAATCATAGCCATTCCAGAGCCACTCATGATACTTCTAATATCTGCAAAGTCTAAACTTACAAGACCTCTTTTAGTGATTAATTCAGTAATTCCTTTAACTGCTCTTCCTAAAATTTCATCAGAAACCATGAAAGCTTTATTTAAAGGTAAGTTTGGTGCAACTTCTAATAATTTATCATTAGGGATAATAATAACGGTGTCTGCAGATTCTTGAAGTTTTTCTAAACCTTGTTCCGCATTTTCCCTTCTTTTAATTCCTTCAGCAGAAAATGGTAATGTTGCAACAGCAACAGTCAATGCACCTAATTTTTTAGCTAATTTTGAAATGATAGGAGCTGAACCAGTACCTGTTCCTCCACCAAGACCGCAGGTGACAAATACCATGTCTGCACCCACTAATTCTTCTCTGATTTCATCTTCGCTTTCTTCAGCACATTCTTCACCTACAGATGGTTCTCCACCTGCACCCAATCCTTTTGAAGTTTGTCTACCCAATAATATTTTTTTACTAGATTGGCTATAAAATAAATCTTGAGCATCAGTATTTACTGCAATTGTAGTTGCTCCTTCAATACCCATTTCATTTAATCTTGAAATAGTGTTGTTACCTGCTCCACCAGCACCAACAACGAAAATTTTAGTTTTAACACCGTCCATTATACTAATAAGCTCATCATCAATATCTGAGGAGATTTTTTCGGGTGTTTTTTCTTCCATTCTTTGTTCAGATTCTTTTATTGCATCATCTATAAATTTCACAAATTAACCCCACATACTCTGCTATTAAAATAATTGTTAAATATTTCTATTGCAACTAATATTTAAATGCAACTACTTTTAAGAAAATATGGAAAAAATATATTATTATAAAATATATTAATTAATCCCTAGGCATTGTAATAATTTCATGGAATTCCAAGTCAAACAAGTTTTTAGCATTGGCAGGAGTTAAAATAACTGCACTATCAACACCATGACCCCTTCCACCAATTGCAATAATTTCTTCACCAACAGGAATTAAACCTGCATCAGCAGCCATGATTGAAATTTCAGCCGCCACTTTAATACCATGGGAAAACATTCTAAAAGTATCAGCAACCACATCCAATGGAGAATATCCACCGTATTTGTTAGTTACACCTCTTGCAGCTCCACTAAATGCATGCAATCCAAAGTAAGTTACAATTCCTTCATTTTCTAACTTTTTAATCATTTCATTAGAAATATCGGATTCATTAGGACCGCTAAAACCACAATGATGAGTTACATTGATGATTTTAACCTGATCACCCACAGCATCTGCAAGCTTCAATGCAGATTTTCCTGATGCAGAAGCAATAACAATATGTTTAATTTGTTCAGATAATTCCAATCTATCTTTAACAGCCAAAATTAGTTCATCAGTATAATCATTACCTTCCTTATCAAAATATGTTATAAACTTTCTTGACATATCGACACTTCCAAAAACTTATAAAATAAAATAACTTACTATATTAATATATTAAACAACTGGTTTTAAAAAGATTTTTATGAAAAGTGATGAACTGAAAAATATAAAACATGTAATAAATGGAGATTATATTGTAATTCCCATTGAAACAGGCTACATTAAACCAAATGAAAATTTAAATTCAATAATTTATCCTGCAAAGGAATTAATGGAAGATGGTGATTATTTAGTGATAGCTGAAACACCAGTTTCAGTTTCACAAAATAGGTTAGTGGATGAATCCAAATACAATCCATCATTGACTGCAAAATTCCTAACAACCTTTTGGAGCAAGTATCTTTGGGGATACGTTTTGGGACCTGCCTTGGGAATCAAAGAACGAACCATAAAGAATCTTCGGAAATTGCCTGAAGAGACAAAAGCACATAAAGAAGTTGTGCTTCAGTTATATGGAATGAAACATGCATTGAAACCGGCTTCAGAAGCAGGAATTGATTTGAGTAATGCTCCTGGAACCTACGTTTCTTTACTTCCTGAAAATCCAGAAAAAGTTGCAAAGGAAATTAAAGATGAAATAGGAAAAGACGTTTGTGTACTTATTATTGACACCGATGCAACATATATGAAAAATGGAAAATATTTTACCGGCCTTCCCATTGCAATTGATGGAATTGAAGCCGACAAGGGATTTTTCGGATACTTCAAAGGACAACTGTCAGAAAATATGGGTTCAACACCATTAGGCTGCAGTGAAAAAATCAGCGTTGAAGAAGGTTTGAAAATTGCCAATATTGCAGAAGACTATCAGAAATCACTTTCCACAGAAATGAAAACAATACACAGTGTAAAAGCCGTTTTAGGCACAGAAATGGATGAAGTAACCGTTGAAGCACTGGATTCAATTACCCACACCCCCGCAGTGATTATCCGAAAAAGACAATTATAAACCACACCTTCAGGATAATGCCAAAATATGGATATTCAAGAAAAATTTTATATTAAATATTTTATATAAATAGAAATGCTTAAACAATAATATGAAACGATTATTTTTTAAGATTTAAACTTAAAGGATTGGTCTTGATGAAAATAGATACGTTAGGTAAATATAGGAATTTCTTATTACCCTTGGCAGATTGTATTGCCATCATTTTAGGGTATTATTTTGCATCTGTATTGATTACAGATTCATTTTTAATGAATCCCACAAGTGCAGTTACAAGAAATGAACTTATAATCAGTATAATATTGGCGATTATAATTTTCCAAATCGTTTTTAGAATTACAAAAAGATACTCTAATATTGTCAGATACGAAAATAATCAAGACTACATAATATACATACTCCTTTCAATCGTTTCAATACTAATCGTATCCGTAATTGAAGAGCTCATATTAAAAATGAAAAACCCTTCAATCAAATTTAATTTGGCTGTGAGCCTTATTATCGGTATTATCATAATAGTAATACGTTTGGTTATAAAATATATGTTATTATCAGATATTGCCAATAAAGAAATAAATTACACTCCTGAAAACAAAAAGAAACTATTAATCATCGGCGGAGGCTATTCTGCTAACGACATAATAGGCACATTGAATACTACACTGAAAGGAAGATATGAAATTATAGGAATCATCGACGATAACAGAAAACGTGTAGGATACTCTGTTGCAGGAGTAAGAATCATAGGTACTAGAAACGACATTGAAAGAATCTGTGATAAATATAATATCGATTCAATCTTTTTTACCATAGTGAATATCGACAATAAAAATAAAAAGGAAATTCTTGAAATCTGCAGCAAGACCGGCGCTGAAATCAAAGTTCTGCCAAGTTTAAAGGAATTGATTACCCAAGAAAATCTCTACAGCAGCCTAAGAGATGTTGAAATTGAGGATTTGCTTGGAAGAGACCCTATTGAACTTGACAACAACAATATTAAAAGCTTAATCCATGGCAAAACCATTTTGGTGACAGGTGGAGGAGGATCCATCGGTGAAGAGTTATGCAGACAGATAATGCTGCATGACCCAAAGCAATTATTGATGTTAGACATTTATGAAAACAGCCTATATAATATTGAATTGGAATTAAAAGGAAAATATCCGAATAGCGATATCAAAGCAATCATTGCAAATATTCGGGATGAACAGAGAATGTTTGACTTATTTGAAGAATTTTCTCCAGAAGTCGTTTTCCATGCCGCAGCACATAAGCACGTGCCACTAATGGAAAACAATCCTTCAGAAGCTGTTAAGAATAATGTGTTTGGAACATATAATCTAGTGAACGCATGTGACAAGTATAAAACAAAACGATTCATTTTAATCTCAACAGACAAAGCGGTCAATCCGACAAACGTAATGGGCGCAACCAAAAGAATGTGTGAAATGATTATACAAGCAAAAGACAAGGAAAGTGAAACCGAATATGTTGCCGTTCGTTTCGGAAATGTCTTAGGAAGTAACGGATCCGTAGTGCCATTATTCAAAAGGCAAATCAAGGAGGGAGGTCCTGTAACCGTAACCCACAAAGACATTACAAGATTCTTTATGACAATACCTGAAGCCGTGGCTTTAGTATTACAGTCAATAACCTATGCAAAAGGTGGGGAAATCTTCGTATTGAATATGGGTGAGCCAGTTAAAATTTATGACCTTGCAAAAAGTCTTATTGAATTGTCCGGATTGAAACTAGGCACAGACATAGATATTGAGATAACCGGCTTAAGACCTGGAGAAAAGATATATGAAGAACTATTGATGGATGAGGAAAATCTTGAAAAGACCAATCACGAGAAAATATTTATTACAGAGCCAATGAACTTTACAATGGATGATATCCAAACAAAATTAGATTCATTGCAATATTTGATTGATAATGACATAACCGACAAGGAACAAATCAAAAACACATTAAAAGAATGTGTTCCTACTTATAAAAGTCCTGAAGAAATCAACGGAGATAAAATATGAATATACCATTTTCACCCCCAGACATTACAAATGAAGAAATTGAAGAAGTAGTTGAAGCTTTAAAATCAGGTTGGATTACAACCGGACCAAAAACAAAAGAATTTGAAAGAAAAATAAGTGAGTATTGTAACACTGACAAGACCGTTTGTTTAAGTGCAGCAACTACTGCTTTAGAAATGACCTTGAGATTATTGGGCATTGGCAAAGGCGATGAAGTAATTGTACCTGCATATACATACACTGCAACATGCAGCGTCATTTGTCATGTTGGAGCCACCCCAATAATGATTGACAGTCAAAAAGACAGAGAAGAAATGGACTATTCATTAATGGCAGATGCAATTACTGATAAAACAAAAGTAATAATTCCTGTTGACATTGCAGGAATATTATGCGATTATGACAAGATATTCGAAATAATTGAAAATAAAAAAGAATTATTTAAAGCCAACAATGAAATCCAGGAAATTTTTAACAGAATCATCGTTGTTGCAGACTCCGCTCACGGTTTTGGAGCTATAAAAGAAGGTAAAAAATCAGGAAGCTTAGCTGACTTCACATGCTTTTCATTCCATGCAGTTAAAAACCTGACAACCGCCGAAGGTGGAGCAGTAACCTGGAAAAACCACGACGGATTGGATAATGAAAAGGTATACAAAAAATATCAGATTCTATCCCTGCATGGTCAAACCAAAGATGCCTTGGAAAAAACACAAAAGGGGTCTTGGGAATATGATATTTTAATTCCAGCATATAAATGTAATATGACTGATGTTCAGGCGGGAATCGGTCTTGGACAAATAAAAAGATACGAGTCCATGCTTACCAGAAGACATGAAATCATCGACAAGTATGATGCTGCCTTTAAAGACTCAAAAATCATAATACCAATCCATAAAACCGAATCAATGAGGTCTTCCGGACATCTGTATCTCACAAGGATTGAAGGCATAACACTTGAAGAGAGAAATGAAATCATAGTTAAAATGGAAGAGAGAGGGATAAGTACAAACGTTCACTACAAACCACTCCCATTATTAACAGCATATAAAAACCTAGGTTTTGACATTAAGGATTACCCTAATGCATACAATCTGTTTAAAAATGAATTGAGTTTACCTATTTATTCCAAGTTAACAGATGATGAAGTTGACTACATCACAGAAAATTTACTTGACATTTTAAAAGACTATTGAATTTTAAAAAATTAGTTATATTTTTATAATAAAAAAAATATAACTAAACATTAATTTTATAAGTTATCATAAGTACTATTTGTTTATTTTTTTATATTTTCAGTTTAGATAACAATATGATAATGAGATTTAGGGGAAATTAAATGATAGATGATCCATTAGTAAAGACCTTATTAACCAATGTTGTTGAAGATGAAAGCAATTTACCTATTATTCAATCTTTAATTGACGGAATTGAAACCGATGAAGAGATAGCTAAAAAAACTGGAATTAAATTAAATATTGTTAGAAAAATTCTTTATAGACTTTATGATATGGGATTAGCTAGTTATAAAAGAAGTAAAGACCCTGAAACTCAATGGTTTACATATTCTTGGAAATTTGAAACTGAAGAAGTTATTTCACGTATTAGAAAAGATTCTGAAAAATATTTGAAAATGCTGAATGATGAATTAGAACGTGAAGAGAATAATATGTTTTTCATATGCCCGCAAGGTCATGTGAGACTTGATTTTGATGAAGCTTCAGATTATGAATTCCTATGCCCGGCATGTGGCGAAGAACTAGAATTCCAAGACAACGAAGCCAACATTAAACAGCTTAAAGAAGACATTAAAATGGTTGAAAGTAATTTTAATTCCTTCAATGAAAAAGTGAAAAACTAATATGAAAATGGAAATTGAATTGCTTAAACAGGAAGGAACTCCCAATAATGTCATAGAACATTGTGAAGCTGTTTATAAAAAAGCTATGGAAATAGCTGCTAATTTTGATAATGTGGATGAAGACCTAATTAGGAAAGGTGCTTTGCTGCATGATATTGGAAGATCCAAAACACATGACATAACCCATGCAATCGAAGGAGTGAAGATTGCCCAGAATTACGGTTATGATGAAGATGTATTGAATATTATCGAAAGGCATATAGGTGCTGGAATTACTGAAAGCGAAGCAGAAAAACTTGGTCTTCCAGTGAAATCATACATTCCACAAACCCTTGAAGAAAAGATTGTTGCACATGCGGACAATCTGGTTAGCGGCAGTAAAGAAGTTGATATTGATTTTGTTATCAAAAAATGGAAAAGAAGAATTGATGATAGCGACGACAACATTGAAAGGTTGCTTAAATTAGATGAAGAATTAATTAAATCTTTTGAGGAATAAGTATGAAAGTAATATGTTCAAGTGAAGAGTCTTTATACCGCCCAGAGGCTGTAAGGTGGAGACAAAGAATGGAAATGATGAAACCTCTCGGAGACACTGTCGTTTTATTGCCTTGCAGTATGAAAAAGCCTTATTCCAATTCCAAATCACACCAAAAGTTTAGAAAAATCACAAGGTCATTTCAGGAGCTTATTGTTACATCCCCATTTGGAATCTGCCCTAGAGAGCTTGAAAATACTTTTCCAATTCAGTCATATGATGTAAGTACAACCGGCTCATGGTCACAGGATGAAATTGATGAAAGCGGAAAACTAATCCGAAAATATTGTGAAGGAAAGACAATTATTGCGAATCTTGCAGGAGGTTATTTGGAATCATGTGAACAATATGTTGATGATTTTGTCAATGTTTGCGTAGATGATAAACCAACATCACCCGATTCACTTTATAACCTAAGGATGGAACTTAAAAAGCACCAAAGAGTCAACAGAAGAGAAAAGACATTGCATGAATTACGTTCCATTGCAATGTATCAATTTGGAGAAAACGCGTATGACTTTATTCCAGATAATGTAAAAACCAAAGGAATGTATCACAAAAGAATATTGTCTGATGGAAAACAGTTGGCTTTACTTAATAAAGATCATGGATTATTCAGATTAAATTTACCTGGTGGAGAAATTTTAAAAGATTTGGGAATTAATATCGTCAATATTGATTTTAATTTAGAAACCAATACTGTATTTGCGCCAGGGATTAAAAAAGCAGACCACAAAATTATTCCAAATGATGAGGTTGTGGTTGTTAAAGATGACACAGTAGTGGGTGTTGGAAAAGCCATAATGACCGGCCGTGAAATGGAAGAATGCGGCAATGGAATTGGCGTGAAAATAAAACACCGAGTCAAATGAATTCAAACCATTGCCTAAAACATAAACAAAACATATATAAATGTCATTAATAATAATTATAAATACAACAAAAATAGGAGACTAAATATGTCAGAAGATTTAGTGAATGATATTAAAGATGCTGTTTCTGTAATTAATGACCCTCACATGGGAATCAGTATTGTAGAAATGGGTATTGTACAAGATATTACCGTAAATGGCGATCAAGCTGAAATTATACTCAAACCTACCAACCCAGGCTGTATGAGTATCACCCGTATTGCGGCTGATGCAAAAATTAGAGCTGAGAACGTTGAAGGTATTGAAAAAGTAAAAATCATCGTTGAAGGACATGCCATGGCTGACTCCATTAACGAAATGATTAACAGATAATTTTTTTAAAACTTATTTAATTCTATATATAATCTTCAAAAAACCGAAAAGATTATATATAGCTATTAATATAAGTATAAGTGTTGACAGTTAACTGTCAAAGATATTTTTTTATAGGCTAGTGGCACAGCTTGGTTAGCGCGCTCGGCTGATAACCGGGAGGTCATGGGTTCGAATCCCATCTAGCCTACTTTTAACTGATTTTTGCAATATTTTCTTTTTACATGACAATTTTTTCTTTAAAAGACTGAATTTTCAAATAGTGACTAATTTTATATAGTATTTTCAACATAATTTATCACCAATGTACAAAAAGTTGGAATAATGATATTTATGTGGGAAAAAATCAACGAAAAGTTCAAAAAATATCCGGCACGAATAAGAGTTGCTGAAAAAATGATTGAACTGGGATTATCTTTAAATGATGACGGCAAAATTTATTGCGGCAATCTAAAAATAAGTGATAAAGCATTAGCTACTGCTACCGATGTAGATAGACGAGTAATCAAATCTACCATAAACGTCATAAAGGAGGATGAGGAATTATACAATTTATTCAACAATATCATCCCCGCAGGAACACTTTTAAAAAATATTGCAAAAAATCTAGAATTGGGCGTAATAGAAATAGAAGTAGGATCTGAAAGTGAAGGAATACTAGGTGCAACAGCAAATTTAATTTCAAAAAAAGGAATAGGCATAAGACAAGCTTATGCTGAAGATACTGAGCTTCAAAAAGCTCCATCATTAACAATCATAACAGAAAAACCTGTTAGTGGTGATTTAATAAACGAATTTTTAAAAATAAAAGGAGTAACAAGAGTGTCTATTTACTGATTTTCTAAATCAGCCATTCTTGCTTTTTCCATTTCTTCATCTTCTTTTTCAAGAATATCTAAAAGTTCTTCCCAAGCTTCTAAAGATTCTTTAGCAGCTTCTTCGGTTAATTTTTCAATTGCAAAACCAGCATGGATTAAAACATAATCCCCTACCTCAACATCAGGTAAAAGATCTAATTTTGCTTGTTGTCTTGCTCCACCAAAGTCAGCATACAACCAGTTTTCTTCTCTATTAATTTCAACAACATGAGCAGGTGCTGCAATACACATAATTCCATCTCCAAAATTTTAATATATTATTATTATTAAAAGTTAGTATTATATAAAACTATCTACAACAGGCGATTTTATGAAAAATATTGTTATTGGTTCCGGGCCTGCAGGACGATTAGCTTCCATGCAGCTCGGAAAACTTGGAGAAGAAGTTATATTAATTGAAAAAAATCATATAGCAGGAACTTGCTTAAATGAAGGATGCATGGTTATTTGTGCATTGACAGACATTACAAAATTTATCGATGTGAATAAAAGATTTAACAATCATGGATTTTTAAAAAGCCAAATTGAAGTCTCTTATGAAAAAATAGTTGAAAAAATTACTGCAACCCAAAAAGCTCTTAGAGCAATAGAGCAGAAAGAAAATGAAAGTGTAGGAAACAAGGTTATTTTTGGCGAAGCAAGTATTGATGGAAATGAAATTAAAGTGAATAATGAAAGCTTTGAATATGACAACCTGTTAATTGCAACAGGAGCACGTCCATACATTCCAGACATTAAAGGCAGTGATTATGGATTAACCAACAAAGATATTTTAAAACTTGACGATGTTCCTGAAAAATTGAATATCATCGGTGGAGGAATAATAGCCTGTGAAATAGCAAACATTTATTCAACTCTTGGAAGTGAAGTCAATGTTCTTGCCAGAAGCGAATTCTTAAAAGAGATTAATCAAACAACAAAAAAATATGTTCTGAAAAAGATTATTCCTGAAGTTAATGTTTATGAAAATACCAATGTAAAAGAAGTTTGCGAAAATAAAGTCATCACAGAAAATGATGAAGAGCTGGAAGGTATTGCATTTTTTGCAACAGGTAGAACACCAAACAGTGAAATAGCCGAAGGATTTGTAGAATTAAATGATGACAAATCAATCAAAGTTAATGAAATGATGCAAACCAATGTTGATAATGTATATGCTGCAGGTGATGTAACTGGAGGATATAAGCTAACACCAGTAGCAAGAATGGAGGGTATCGCAGCTGCAAGGAATATGGCCAACTATGCAAATAAAGTAAGCTACCATTGCATTCCACAAACATTAAGTTTGAACATGGAAGTGGGTTTTGTTGAAAATGAAAAAAGTGAATGCGCTGAAGATGACAAAGCCACAATTGGAATACCTGGAATTGCAGGGCCTGGTGCATTTTGGAATATCCTAACTGGAGATACCGGATACACCGAAATTGAATTTGACAAAAAGAACAATAAAATCAACAAAATCAATTCAATATCACCATCAGCACCCAGCGATATTGCATACCTCTCATATTTAATGAGAGAAGATTACGACTTGGATGACTATGGAGATTTCCTGGAAGTCCATCCAACAACAGATGCAAATTTTAGAACAATAAAATATATGTGGTTATAATACCACTATTCTAATTTTTTTAACATTCTGTCCGCCAAATCATCAGCGGCTTCAGAGCAGAGCTTACCATATTTGACAGCATTTTGTTTTAGGGAATCCATATTCTCGAATGCCTCATTTATGCTTTTGCAAACATCTTCAACTTCAGATTCGATAATTGCCCCTTTAAACACTCCTGCCATATTCTGGTATCTTCCCCATTTTACTTTAGTCAAAGCGATAATAGGAGTTCTTGCAACTAAAGCCTCTTCTAGAGAAACACCATCATCAGTCAACACAGCCAAATCAGCATATCTGAATAAATCATTAATCCATGTGATGTAGCCTGCATAAATGATTTTTTCTTCATCAATCAAATCCATATATTCATCATGAAGCGGAAGTCCAACCAAAACAAGATTATACTTATCGCCAAACTCTTTTAAAGTCAAATCCATCGCACGAATAGTTCCTTTAAAAATTGATGATCCTGAAGAAAATAAAATGGTTTTTTTGTTTTCATCAAAATTAGGAAATTCCTTAAGCTTTTCAAAAGCAACCTCAGCATCTCCCTCATCAACATCTTTAGACAAAGGATAGAACGCCTTGTCCATATTTTCAGGTAATTCATCCCATCTGAATTTATCCAATTCTGGCAAAATATAACATTGATTGAATTTTGGACAAAATGATGAATCGAGAGGTGTTGAAATTAAAGAAAATGTTGGCTTTCGTGCAAATTTACCTCCAAGTGATGCTACAATAGCTCCACCACCCAAAACACCAACTACAAAATCAACTTTTAATTTTTTGATAAGGTTTCGGGCTTTGAATGTTGCAACAACTAATTTGGCCGCTCCTTTTGCAGCGGATAATTTTGTTGCAGAATGTCCGCCAGCATGAGGGACTGAAATCTTATGCCAATTATAGCCATGTTTTTCAAAAAGAGTTCCATGAGCAGATGCATCCAATGCTATTTCACAGGTAACCCCCCTTCTTTCAAGAGCGTTCATTGCATTGAGAGCAGTCATTGCATCTCCACCCAATCCCCTACCAGTAACAATGAATAATGCCTTCATAATTTATCTCCTTAACATTATTCTTGGTTTAACATCATCGTTATGATAATCTGGATGGCGTCTTGCATAAGGATTGTATAATAATCTTCTAAATCCTAATGAAATTAATAAAGGGCTTGTAACAGGATATTGATTTTCTTTTAAAACATATTTCCTAACAAAATCTCCTAATCCTCCACCAGTTAAGACATCCATGAAATAATCTCCAAAAGTAGGATTGATTAAACCTAACCTTTGTCTGAAGAATACTTTTAAGGTATTGCGTCTTACAAATGCTATTAATGCTGTAGTGATTATGAACAATAACAACAGCCACCAGAATCCGCCAACAATATAAAATGCAATTCCTAATGCCACACCGAATGTATGGTTTCCAACTTCACCCAACATGATTTTACCAGAGAAATCCAATGGGCAATATCCTAAACAAACTACCAAAATCAGCAATGGTGTGTAAATAGCCAATAATTCTCCAACAGGTTGAGAATTGATTAACAACATTATTCCAATGGTTAAAACAGACATGATAATTGTTACAATACAAGTAGACCCAGGTTGCATATCGGAAATATTCATAGGTTGAACCATCAAAGCAATGAGAATTGCAGAAACACCCAAACCTTCCATAATTCCAACAATCATTACCAAAACTATACCTATGCCTCTGGAAAGTTGCCCCCATTCAATTCCCAATGGGGCGAATTTTCTTCTTCCTAAAATATCGTCAATAAAAGCAAAAACACCAATGATTAAAACAAGATTATTGAATTTCGGCAATAAATAAAATGATAAAATAATAAATGGAACTAAACCAATACCTCTAGGTATTCCACCACGTACATTAGGATACAAATTGCCCAAAAAGCCTTGTTTTCCTAAAAAATTAAAAATTATACTCAATACTGCTGTTCCAACAGCAGATAGAATAAAAACAAAAACCATTGCAAAAATTACTGACAGATACATCATAAATATCACAATTATAAAAAATGTCTTATACATTATAAGTTATAATAGTTTATTCTATATAAATCTAATATGTCATTGAACCACCCCATCCTATAGAGGATGGGGATTCCTGAATTATTTTCACTTAAT
>R27__coassemble_817_pt1 | contig 16858 bp, 10 predicted proteins | sample R27__metabat2_low_PE_024 | metagenome-assembled genome bin R27
CAGCCCAAGAATAATTTTACAAAATGGTAAAAACATTAAGTAAAAGACTATAATATAAAGATGAAATTTATCTCAGATGAATAAAAAAAAGACAATTAAAGAAAAATTAGATGAAATCAAAGAATCTAGAGACTAAATTCAATTAAAAATTATTTGTGGTGTGAAAAATATCAAGGATGTCAAAGATTGTAGAAACTGCACTGGACAAAAAGCATCGCGAATATGTTGACAATGCCGATAAAGCTGATGAACATATGCAGGAGCGTTCTCTTGAAGAGGATGAACCCTATAAAATACCAAAAGGGATATATCGCACTAAGGTTGAAACAAGAGACATGTTCGGATGCCAGATGGTAATCTTTAATGAAGTTGAAGACTGTGAACGTATGGTCATATATCTTCATGGTGGAATATATGTTAACGAAATTAAGTCTGTTCACATTAATTTCTGCGATAAACTTGCAAAAAAGGTTAATGCATGCGTATTTGCTCCAATATATCCGCTTGCTCCAAACCATACCTATGAAGAAACCTACGAAATCATTGAAAAGTTATATAGACATTTGCTTGAAATGAATAAGCCTATCATAATCATGGGAGATTCAGCCGGAGGAGGATTGTTTGCAGCATTTACTGAACATTTGGCTGTTATTGATTTGCCTCAGCCTGAAAACTTAATTTTAATATCCCCTTGGCTTGATGTGTCAATGTCTGGAGATTATGATGAGGTGGAATTTGATCCAATGCTTGGAGTGGACGGACTGCGTGAAATGGGTGAGACATGGGCGGCTGAACTTGATCCGAAAGACTATAAGGTAAGTCCGCTCTTTGGAGAAGTAGAAAATCTTGCAAAAACAACACTCTTCGTAGGAACTCATGAAATATTCTATCTGGATGTCGTAAAATTCTACAACAAACTAAAAGATAATGGTGTTGATGCCGAACTTAATGTTGGTGAAGAAATGACTCACGTTTATGCCATTTACCCATTGGTTTCAGAATCAAAGGAAGCATTCAAGCACATTGTTCAAGTAATTTTAGATTGAATGGGGAGTTGACTGCAGATAATATCTAACTCATTAATAATCAAAAATTTCAAATCAATAACGTTTTTGAAAGAGTCCAATTTTTACAGAATTTATTAGATTTTATATAATTTAATAAATATACTTCATAATAATCAACACAAAAGGTATCAAAATGTCAAAGAGATCAAAAATTGTAGAAAAGATTTTGGAAAAAAATCATCGGGAATATATGGATGATGCCGATGCGGCTGAAGAGCATTTGAAGGAACGCTCCGCTGTAGAGGATGAAACCTATAAAATACCAAAAAAAGTCTATCACACAAAAGTTGAAAGCAAGAACCTGTTCGGATGCCAGATGCTGACTTTCAACGATGTTGAAGATACAGAGCGCATGGTCATATATATTCATGGAGGAGGATACGTTAACGAAATCAGACTGCCCCACATTTCCTTTTGCGACAGGCTTGCAAAAAAAATCAATGCATGCGTATTCTCTCCGATATACCCTCTCGCTCCAAACCATACCTACGAAGAGACATATGAGATTGTTGAAAAGCTCTATAATCACCTCCTGACAACCGAAAAGCCAATTATAATCATGGGCGACTCAGCCGGAGGAGGATTTTCTGCTGCATTCTGCGAATATCTGGCAGTTAAGGATATGCCTCAGCCTGAAAACCTAATTCTGATATCACCATGGGTTGACATGTCAATGTCCGGAGATTATGACGATGTTGAATATGACCCTATGCTTGGAATTGAGGGTGCTCGTGAAATAGGCAAAGCATGGGCCGGAGATTTGGACACTAAAGACTATAAGGTAAGTCCGCTGTTTGGAGAAGTGGACAAGCTTCCTAAAACCACAATATTCGTAGGGACTCATGAAATAATATATCCTGACATTGTCAAATTTTACAACAAACTGCACGATAATGGCGTTGATGCCCAACTGATTGTCGGTGAGAAAATGAATCATGTGTATCCTCTCTATCCGATAGTTCCAGAATCAAAAGAGGCATTCAATCAGATTGTTGAAATACTTCTCGAGTAATCGAATAGATGAAAATTAATTCATCTATCATTTTATTTTTTTTAACAATTTCACAGTACCCAAAAAAGCTTATTTTTTAACCATATTTCTAATTTTTAGGGTAAAAAATCTCCACACCACATGAGTTTAATGGAATACTATTAATACTTGAAAAAAATATAATTTTACACATAATAAATGAATAAAATTTGGTGAAATTATATGTTCAAGAAAAAGATTTATCTATTTCTGATAATTGTCATTGGCCTAATAGCCATTTCAGCAGTAAGCGCTGCTGACGATAATGCAACGGACATTATTAGTATAGATGAAAATGAAGAAATAATTTTAGAAGAAAATTCAAACGAAAATGTTTTGAATATTGAAAATGACGATAATATAGTGCCTACTAATAATACAGGCACATTTACTGAATTAAATGATGCAATTAATGGAAATGATAAGGATACTGTTGAATTGACTCAGGACTATGCTTATGATTCAACTAGCGACAGTTCCCTTAAGAATGGAAATGTTTTAAAAAGCAATAACAAACTAGGAAGCACTGCATTAACCGCTGAAGAACTTAAAAACACAACAATTGATGCAAACATAACAGTCAACGAAGAAGACATGACAATAACTGTTGAATTAGACGAAAACGCAACAGGATTCGTACAATACAACCTGACCGGTGAAGAAAGCCACATATGGTATATGAATGTAGAAAATGGACAATCAATTATAGAATACATTTTAACTCCAGGTAACTACACAGTCGAAATAACTTATCTTGGAGACGACAAATACAACAAAAACACAACCACAAAGACATTCACCGTCATAGGACACATCAAAAATGACACCGAAATCACTTCAACAGCAACAGTTGAAAACTACACAGTAACAATCACAACAGACGTCGATTCCAATGCTACAGGATACGTAACTCTTGCCATCCTAGGCCAAACATTCATCGTACCAGTAGATAACGGAACTGCTGTTTTCACCTATGACTTCAATCCAGGAAACTACACTGCCGATATAACATACCTGGGAGACGACAACTTCAATGCAAACACAACAGAAAGCACATTCACAGTTGAAGAAATCCCACTCAAAAACACAACAATCGACGCAAACATAACAATCAACGGAGAGGACTTTACAATAACAGTAAATGTTGATCCGAATGCTACAGGATTTGTACAATACAGCCTCATCGGCGAAGAAAACTACATATTGTATATGGATATCGTTGATGGACAATCAATTCTAGAAGACGCATTGAGTCCAGGCAACTACACAATCGAAATAACATACCTAGGAGATGCCAACTACAACACAAACGCAACCACACTAAACTTCACCATCGAAGAAATCCCACTCAAGAACACAACAATCGATGCAAACATAGCAATCAACGAAGAAGACATAACAATAACTGTCAACATAGACAAAAACGCAACAGGATACGTTCAATTTAATGTGACTGGCGCTGAAAACTATGTAGTATACATGGATGTAGTTGACGGACAATCAATTTTTGAAGATGATTTAACTCCAGGCAACTACACAATCGAAATAACATACCTTGGAGACGACAGCTACAACACAAACTCAACCACCGAAACATTCACCATAGTTGGACATGTTAAAAATGACACAGAAATCTCATCAACAGCAGAAGTTGAAAACAGCACAGTAACAATCACAACAAACGTCGATTCCAATGCTACCGGATACATTACACTCGAAATTTTAGGCCAAACATTCCTTGTACCTGTAGATAACGGAAGAGCTGTTTTCACATATGATTTCAACATAGGAACATACAGTGCGAACATAGCTTACTTAGGTGATTACAACTTCAACAACGCAACAACAACCACCACATTCACAGTCACCAACCAATCCGCTGAATTGAAAAACACTACTGTCAATGTAGATGTTGAAACAGTTGAAAATAACGTGACAATAACCGCTACTGTTGACAGCCTTGCAAGCGGCCTTGTCGAATTCAACATTGGCGGCAAAGCAGTATACATCGCCGTAAATAACGGTGAAGCCATATACAATGTTGTCTTACCTGCTGGCGACTATAACGTTGAAGTAACATACATGGGTGATTCCAGATACAATGCAAACAGAACCTCCAGAGCTTTCACAGTAACCGATCACATTAAAAAGAACACTACCTTGACTCTTGACATAAGATTTGATGAATATAATGTTACTGTTATAGCTGAAGTTGATTCCAACGCTACAGGATTTGTCGAATTCAAATTAAACGGCAATGCCATCATATCAAAAGTAGATGAAGGAAAAGCAATCATGGACACCCTATTGTTCCCAGGCGAATACACAGTCTATGCAACCTACCTTGGAGACCATGACTTCAACGCAAACACAACCGAAAGCGCATTCACAGTTGAAGAAATCCCACTCAAAAACACAACAATCGACACAAACATAACAATCAACGAAGAGGACATAACAATTACCGTGAACGTGAATCCGAATGCTACAGGATTCGTACAATACAACATAACCGGCGAAGAAAACCACATATTATTTATGAACGTGACTGACGGACAATCAATTATAGAATACGTATTAACCCCTGGTGACTACACAGTCGAAATAACATACCTGGGAGATGCCAACTACAACAAAAACGCAACCACCGAAACATTCACTATAGTAGGACACATCAAAAAGGATACTGCAATCTCATCAACAGCAACAGTCAAAAACAGTACAGTAACAATCACAACAAATGTCGATTCCAATGCTACCGGATACGTTACACTTGAAATTTTAAGCCAAACATTCATCGTACCTGTAGATAACGGAAGAGCTGTTTTCACATATGACTTCAACATAGGAACATACAGTGCAAACATAGCTTACTTGGGTGATTACAACTTCAACAACGCAACAACAACCACCACATTCACAGTCACCAATCAATCCAGTGAATTGAAAAACACTACTGTTAATGTAGAAGTTGAAACATTCGGAACTGATGTGATAATAACCGCTACTGTTGACAGCCTTGCAAGCGGCCTTGTCGAATTCAACATTGACGGCAAAGCAGTATACCTAGCTGTAAATAATGGAAAAGCAGCATACAATGTTATTTTGCCTACTGGAAACTATAATGTTACTGTAACTTATCTTGGCGATTCCAGATTCAATTCCAACTCAACTTCAAAAGAGTTCACAGTCACAGGCCCTACCAAGAAAAACACAACAATGTCTGCTGAAGTGAGTGTAAAAGATTTAAATGTTGTTGTCACTGTAACTCTTGACAATGATGCTGCTGGATTTGTAGAGTTTATAATGAATGAAGAAATAGTCTATTTACCTGTCCAAGACGGAAAAGTGGTTTTAAATACCACTTTCAAACCGGGAGAATATATTATTCTTGCCAATTATCTTGGAGATGATGACTTTAACCAAAACAGCACCCTAGTTGAATTAACTGTCAATAAAGTTGAAACACAAGTCATAACCGCAAAGGTCAGTACTGTCTATGGAACCAGCGGAACCCTATCCCTTACCTTAACTGACGTTAACGGTAATCTGTTGATTGGTAAAAATGTAACTATTAATTTCAACAATAAAGTGTACACCAGAACAGTTAATTCCTACGGAAAAGCATCACTTACTATTGGAAAGACTTTAGTTCCTAAAACATACACAGCAACAATTACATTTGCAGGCGATGACATATATCTTACATCAAATAACACCGCAAAAGTGGTTGTATCCAAGGCAACTCCAACAATAACCGCTAAAGCAAAAACCTACAAGGTAAGTGTCAAAACCAAAAAATATTCAGTAACTTTGAAAGGTATTAATAGCAAAGCATTGGCAAATGTTAAACTAAGCATAAAAGTTAACGGTAAAACATTTTCTGCAAAAACCAACAGTAAAGGTACAGCAACCTTTAAGATTACCGGATTAACTAAAAAAGCTAAGTATATTGGACTAGTTACCTACGCAGGCAACAAATACTACAAGAATTTAAGTAAAAAAGTTCAAATAACTGTTAAATAAGTGAATTTAATTTCACTTATTTTTTCTATTTTTTCAAACTCAAACATTTGAATCCATATCACATGCTGAAAAAATATGAATCTAAAAAAACAATTTCAAATAAATGACTAAACGATTAATTAAAACAATAGTTATTCATACAAGTATTAGTTTAATTATTCAAAAATAACTAGAAAAGACATGTAGAAAATAACATAAAATCTTTTGAAAATGTAAAAATTTTAGATTTAATTGAAATCTAAAAAATATAAAAATAAAAAAAAATGGTAAAACTCTATGCTATTACCTGACTGATGATATTTTCACTAACAGCAGAAATTTTAACTATTTTACCATCTTGCAAGTATTCAAACTTATATTTGTCCTTACCATCATCCTTTTCTTTAACTTTATTGTGCAAGAATTCTCCGGCTTCTTTAAGCCGGGGATGAATTGCACATTTTAGTGGATAGTGTCTATATTTTTTTTATGTGGATGGGGTGGTGAGTTAGATAGGATTGGACGATTACTCGTCCGCACCCTCTGTGGAACCGTACGTGTCCGTTTCCGAACATACGGCTCGAGCAGAACTTTATCCGAAAGTTCAACTATATTATTCATCGATTCATGAAATAATCCTCTTTACTTTTGTCATATGGTGAATTGTTGTGTGTTATCATTTTATGTCGCTTAATCTTAGTCCAGCTCATTTTAATTAAATGATTCTCTTCTTTAGGACCAGTTAGTATCCATTTTCCGCGATGATATCCATCGTCGTATTCTGGGAAATATTTTCTTTTAATCCATTTCCAACCTTTATTTGGGTGCAAACGGCGCAAAAATTTATATATTTTGTTCCATATATAGTAATCCATATCTGAAAATATCTTTTTAGCAACAGTAGGTTTCCAATAATTGGCAGTGCCAATTATTAAATGGTTTAAAGAGTCTATCAGACTGTCCACGTTGTCTCCGTGATGCCATCTCACTCTTTCAGACACTTTAGCTTTAAAATTTTTGATACTATCTTTTGATGGTTTAATCAAACATTTTAAACCTTTATTAGTTTTATATTGTCTGAAATTGAATCCTAGAAAATCAAATCCTTCAGAAATGTGTGTAATTTTAGTTTTATCTTCTGCAAGTACCAATCCTCTCTCGGAAAGGTAGTTTTCAAGTATTTTAGGTACTTTTTCGATGTCTTCTCTAGTTCTTGCGAAAATAACGAAATCATCGGCATATCGAGTAACACGATATTTTCCTTTAGTTTCATAAAATTCTTTGGTTTCACCATTTCGTATTTGAGTTCTCTTCTTGTAAGAGATGTTTAAATAGTCTTCAAGTCCAGTTAAAGCAATATTTGCCAGTAAAGGTGAAAGTAATCCTCCTTGAGGAGTACCACTTACAGTCCTATTAAACACACCATTATCAACATATCCCGCTTTTAAGTACCTTTCTACCAGTTTAATCAACGGAAAACCTCTGATTTTACTTAAAATAAACTCGTGAGATAAATTATTGAAGCAATCTTTAAAATCGCCTTCAAATACTTCACAGAATTTATTGTTGTGGATAATGTTAAATATTCGTTTTACGGCGTCATGGACTCCTCTTTTCGGTCGAAATCCATAACTGATGGGTTCAAAATTGACCTCCATTTGAGGTTCCAATGCCATGCGAATAATTTCTTGATACACCCTATCAATAATGGTTGGTATGCCCAAAGGGCGTAATTTACCATTTTTCTTACGAATATAATGTCTATGCGCAGGTTTTGGAACATGTTTAGATATATTCCTAGTTTTGAGTTTATCAATTAATTCTCCACGTTGTTTATCAGTTTTGATGACTTTTCCATCGATTCCAGGTGTTCTTTTACCTTTATTAATTTGTGTAACACGTTTAACTGCCATTAAAATGGCAGATTCACTTCTCACCAATATTCTTTGTAAATCTCGTACTTTTCTTGAATCTCCTATGCTTTCGGCATGATATATCCGTTTCTGTAATTTATCTATATACTTCTCGACCTTGTACCAATTGATACTAGACCAATCCGTAGCGCATTGTGTTGTGGACTCATAAACATCATTGTTTTGAGTGTATCTCATCTTATCACTAATCCTTTGAATAAATTACTTATTTTCCGTTTTATATTCACGTTTTCCACCAATCAGAAGTCTGCCATGTTATCCATGCCACACACGAAGGTGTGGTATCCATTATAGTTATTATTCCCACTATTTCCTATTGTCTTTCGACTGTTAATGGCTTTTGCTTTCTCTGATATCCATTACCTCCTAAGGAATTAGGCTTCATTTACAATCCACTTACTCACAGATAGTTGTGAGACCTCGTGAGGCTTACCAAGTTGATCTACTTCAGAAGCGAATGAATTAAGGTTCAATCTATACTCCGGCAAATTACTGTAAGGTTATGACTAAACAATCACCTAATCAATTGATTGTTCTTATGAATTCGCAACAATAGTTAGTTAAATTAAATTTAACGATGCATTCTACCTATTGGCTTGACTTACGAAGCTTACAATTGTTCACTTACGTTAACCTTTTTCACTCTTTCCCTAGCACATAAATACAATGAATGCTTTATATTTATTTATACATAATATCATGCAACCCCATAATCAATCACTTAATTATGAGTTTCAATGGGGAAAATCCCGTCATAACTGGGATTGAAATTAAATTTCACTGATTCTAAATAGGAAATAGACCCTAGCTTGTCGCACGATTAGTTTTCAAATGCTCTCGGATAAATGCCATATAATATGTAGGTTATATAATCTAATATAGAAAGATGGGGGAAAGACTTCATTAAGTTAATTTTTTTCCTTTCTTTTTTAAGCACGGTTTCATTATAATATATTCTAAAAAAAAAACAATCCTTTTAGTGATTATATTTTTTTAGTCATTAAGATGATGTTTTAGGATTTTATATTTTAATAAAATGTGAAAAAAAAGATGTTGAATATGTGCGATAAAACTTTTATTTTAACGGATAAGGTTGAATTTGTTCCTGATGAAGAGATGGAAAAGGAATTATGGTTTAATATTAATGCCAGTGCTTTTGTGTACAATAAAACATTGGAGTATAGTATTTACTGTGAAAATCTAGTTAAAGAATTCGCAATAGGCAACAAATTTAAAGTAAACCGCACATACACACAAAAAATAGTTAAAACATTAAAAAAACATTATCCTTTTCTAAAAGATGCTGATTCTACCTGCCTTCAAGCATCCACTGATAGACTAATAAAAGCCTATGAAGGATATTATGACCACAGAACCGGCGCTCCAAGATTTAAAAAACGTAAAAAAAATCCAGTAACTTCTATTACTCTTCGAAACAATTTTTATGATACCAAAGAAGGTAGGGTAGGGGCTATTAGGTGGTTGTCTGAAAATGAATTACGAGTAACTAAACTGGGAAAAATAACCGTTAAGCATAGAAGACACATCAAAGGCGAAATTAAAGAGGTTACATTAAAATATGAAAATGGACGCTGGTATGTATGTATAGTATACGAATTAGATGAAAATAGACAGGGTGAATTTTCCTATGGAGGATTATATGTCGGAATAGATGTTGGAATAACTGACTTTTTAACATTTTCCAACGGAAAAGTGATAGCCAAACCTGACCTTAAGAAAATAAACGGAAGAATACAGTATTACCAACGCAAACTCGATGGTAAAAAAGAAGGCGGATCCAACTGGAAAAAAACACTAAAAAAACTCCACAAATGGATAAGAAAGAAAAACAACGTAGTAAACGACTATTATCATAAAATATCCTATAATGTAGTCAAACACTGCCAATTCATAGCCATGGAAACACTCAACATTCGAGGAATGATTAAATCACGTAACTTAAGCCGAAGCATACATGAAATCGGATGGGGAAAACTCATAGAAATGATAAAATACAAAGCAGAATTATATGGCCGTGAATTCGTACAAATCGATCGATGGTTTCCATCGAGCAAAAAATGCCATGTTTGTGGAAAAATCAATCACGACTTAGGTCGTGAAGAAAGAGAATGGGAATGTCCCCATTGTCACGCAGTACATCAAAGAGATGTAAATGCTGCAAAAAATATTTTAGACGAAGGTCTACGCGCCACTGGTTCAATGGTGCTATGCTTAGTAGATTTCATGCCTAATGGTCAAGGAAAATCCACATATTATTATGAATGGAAATGCTTTGACGAAAAAATAGGCATGGCCTAAGAATCTCCGGCTTCTACAAGCCGGAGAGGTTCAATCCGAAGAAATCGATAGTAGTTAAATTGACATATGTGCTTTTAAAACTGGAAAATTCTTGTAAAATAAGTTAATAATTAAAAAATAAAAAAAGGGAATAACTCAAAAGAGTTATTCTACACTGCTGATTTTATTGGACATGTCTTCGGTGAAATTCATTGTTTTAAATGTATCATCTGTTGGAAGTATCATGTTGAATTCATGGATTTCATCAATTTGAGCGGATCCTTTAAGGCCATTGAACCCTAAAACATGACCTCCTTTTGTCTTGTCATCAGACAAGAAATGAAGATGCCAGCCGTGCATGTTCAATTCGTTCATGTACTCTGGGAAGTATACTGCAACAAGTGTTCCGGTCTGGTCAGTATGATTGAATACTTTTTGGTCTACTGCTGCAACATCAGTGAATTCCTTATATGGTTTTTCCTGTTTTTCAACGCTTCTGACTGTAATGTTTGAAAAGTCACCTTTGATTTTGATTACATACATGTTGTTTGTACCATATTCTTCAATTGTCTTATTTAACTGACCGGTCAAATCGTCAAAGTTACTTGCGGTTATGTTGGTTATATTTCTGTCTTCATCGAATTTGGTGACTGTAGCGAATGGTATTTTTTCATCATCTTTCATTACATTGATGCTTCCGTCAGCAGCTGCCTGATAGACAACACCGTCCAGAACTATCATCTCACCGTTTACTCCTTCAAATGTTCCAAGACCAATGTCTCCATGCTTTTTCAAATCTCCTACTTTGACTACTCCATCATATTCTCCATGCATAAAAGCCTGCAATAAAGAGACCTGATACATTGAATCGTCATTATTGTTGTTTAGAATCAATGAGTTTTGAGCATTTGCAGCGGAGATTGCAAGCAAACCCATTATTACTAAAGCAAAAACTATCTTTTTATTCATAATAAATTCTCCTCTTATTCGATAATTAGATTTATATTTTAATAAAGTAATAAATTTAATGATTTGAATAGGTAGGTTTATTAATATCAGCTTATAGACTTTAATTTAAGGATTAAATATTTTAAACAGTAAATCAGTATAAACTGTTTAGAATAGGTGATAATTCCTAAATTTCTCTCATGATTGACAAAGGATTATTGCAAAAATCCTATTTGTATTGGGTTGTAAATATGTTAATGAATGAAGAGACTAAATTAAACAAACATCATTACAGAATTTTTGCCATGAGTTGGGCAGGATGGGTTTTTGATTTCTATGACCTGGTTTTATTCACTTTTTTAGTATCACAACTTCAATCCAGCCTACACTTTTCAGCCGAAATGCTTTCCTTATGTTTGGGTATGTCATTATTTGCCACTGGTTTTGGTGGAATAATCTTTGGAGCGCTGGGAGATCGATACGGGCGTAAAAAAGTATTGCAATGGACTATCATCATCTATTCGATTGGAACACTATTGTGTGCCTTTACTTGGGACTTCTATTCTCTTTTAATATTCAGATTTATCACTGGATTGGGTGTTGGTGGAGAATGGGCTACCGGTCAGACCTACATTAATGAAACATTTCCTGATGAATTAAGGGCTAGATTTGGTGCTTTCATGCAGTCAGGTGCACCAGTTGGAGTTATTTTGGCTTCAATGGTTGGGGGATTGGTGACTCCTATCATCGGATGGAGAATGACTTTTCTTGTTTCAATAATTCCTGCAATTACAATAATTTTCATAAGAAAATATCTTGATGAATCAGACGTCTGGATTCAAAACAAAGACAAATACGTTAACCGAAGCATTTTAAAGCAATTCAAGGAATTGATCAGCAGGGAGCACAGAAAGATATTCCTGATATCATTGGTATTGTGCATATTCGGAATGTCTGCATATTGGTACACTTATTCATGGTTGCCGACTTATCTTGAACAGGAAAGAGGTTTGGCATTGCTTAGCACAACATTTGGAGTTATTTTAATCCAATGTGGTGATTTCACAGGTTATACTACTTTCGGTTTTGTAGCTGAAAAGCTTGGAAGGCGTCCTGCATTCACAATATACAGTTTCATCATGGCGTTGGGAATATCAATGATAACAATTTTCTGGAATCAAATTGAGCATGTCCACGATTTGCTTTATGTATTCATGTTCCTAACAGGTTTTGGAACAGGATTTTTTGGAGGATTCGGATCATTGTTCTCGGAACTGTTCCCGACAAAAATCAGAAATACTGCCGTTGGAACGGTTTTCAACCTTGCACGTGGAGCGCAATTCATAACTCCTATAATCATAACAACTGTTGCATCATACTTTGATTTGAGTTATGGTATTGCAATTGCCGCATTGTTTGCCCTGCTTGTGGGTATTTGGATTTGGGTATTTCCTGAAACCAAAGGAACGGTTCTCAATGATTTGGATTGAAAAAATAATAATGGTGGATGAGAAGTCATCCGCTTTCATTTAATTTTTTAATTTATTGAAATATAATTACTTTTTAATAGTATCAGTGTACGTTTGGGGTTGAAAAAGTAAGTGGATGTGTATATTGCCGCTATGATATATCTCAATGCCATACCCAATGCCGCACTGAAAATCCCCATGTTGAAGCATTTTATTATAATCACATCAAATACAACATTCAAGATGTTGGCTATAAGAAATCATTTAAATTGTAATTGAACGAAGTTATCTGTTTTAACGAAGTATGTCAAAACGATAAAATAACACATGAATGGTATTGCCAAAAGATAATATTTGAAATATTCATAAACCAATGGTCTCATGTGACTTGAATTACATAATGTCTTAAGGAAACTATCTGGAAACAATAATCATAATGCCATAATCAGTAGGGATAGTACTGTTACGCCAACAGCAACATGAAGCTGGTTAAAAAGAATCAAAAGTTGCACAATCCAGATTCACCATTGCTGATTGGTAATGTTAATGATAGTGATATTGTAAAAGAAGTTAGAGAACCTAGCTATATTGATTTACAACAAAAGTTATTCATGTAATGCCGTAGCCGAAATAAGAAATAGGATGGTTTAAGTATTAATGGTAAAAATACCCTTAACCACAAATTTGATTGACAATCGCCAAAGCATTAAGAGACCTTGGAAAACCTATATAAGGCAATATGATTGTTATTGCTGAGACGAGCTTCTCTTTATCATTGCCAACGTTCAGGTTAGCTTGAGTATGAGCCATCAACTGATTTTCACAACCTCCTATGGTGGCTATGAATGTGAATGTTAACAATTCCCTTTGCTGGTCGTTTAAGCCGTCACGAGTGTAGAAGTCACCAAAGCAATAGCCTTCAAGGAAATCATCGAAATGCTTTTGGCCTTCAGGTCTTGTTTCCTTCATTGTATCAATAATGTCTTCACCAAAATATTTGTACTGAATATCTGATCCCTTTTCATACCTGTCTTGTGCATTGGTGTTGGATCTTGGAGCCAATGGTAATTCTATTCCTTTTTTATCAAACACTTTTGTAACTACGCCGAAGAAATTGTGTGCACGACCGAATCCGACATATGGGGTGGATTGGTAAATTAGTTCCTTAACCTCTTCTGGAGTTATGTATTTATTTATTGCAGCAAACAGTATTTTTTTGAATGCTTTTGGTGATTGACATGCTATTAAACTGGCTAATGTCACCATTACAGATTCTTTTTCATTTAAACTGGAATGTTTGTATACTTCATCATATGCGAAGTTTTCAAAAATTTCGTGAAACTCCGGGTCGTTTTTCTCTATTTTTTCAAAATTTTCAAATAAATCTCTCATATTATCACTCTAAAATTTTATTCAGCCTCAATTTTTCATGATTATTATTTTGTTTTAGGAATTAATAAATGTTGCTATATGCAACAATATGTATGTTGTCTATAATGTTATGTCAATTACTTAAATGAGCTAGTTAAAATGAATTTTGGATTTCATAATCCTAATTTCCTCTATTGGTTGGTAATGTTAATGATGATATTGTTAAGGAAGTTACAGAGCCAAGCTATTGATTTACAACAAAAATTATTTTAAACTAAATTATATTATTTTCCTTCTAGACGTTTAATATCTAAAATCATTTGATCAAAGTCAGAAATGAAGTTTTCATCTTGCACTACTCTGAATTTTTCATATTTTTCAAGCACATGTTCTCGTGCTTCTTCAGCAGATATCTTACCTTTGCCAACAAGAATTGGCAGCCTTCGAAGTTTAAGGTAGTCATCCAGCAGTTCTTTCCAATCTTTCATACCCATTGGGATTCTATCCTCTGCGCGTGATTCGGCTAAATTCAAAAAACCTTCTACTAAACTATTTAATCTTGATAATTCATTTTGATTCAAATAATTTTTGGATATGACCACGTCACTTTGTAGTATTTTTCCATTTGGTGCTTTTTTCCAGGTTGTCAAGCCCATATGAGGATTTTCAATATCGCTTCGTGTTTCTATGAGTTCTGCTGCAGTATGGTTGCTTATTGCAAATATCAGTTTGTTTTGTACTGTGGCAAAGAATTCTTTTGTTATGTCTGCATCTTTGTTATAATCAAAGCTTGTTGCATAAATGTCTGTGATTTTTTGATTGAATCTTCTCTCTGAAGCCCTTATTTCTCGTATGGTTTCTAATAATTCATCGAAATAGTCTTCTGTAAATCTTCCACCTTTTTTCAGAAGTTCTTTATCGATGACAAATCCTTTTATCATATATTCCTTTAATATTTTATTGGCCCAACGGCGGAACTGTGTTGCTTCTTTACTGTTTATTCTGTATCCTATTGATATGATTGCGTCAAGATTATACCATTTTTGAGGTCTTCCGCCTTTTTTAGAGTTTATCAACTCTGAGTTGATAAACTCATTTTGGTTTTCAAATAATTTTTTGGAGGATATGGACACTTCTTTTTCTTCTAACTCTTCATCTTCAATTATTTTAATGAAATGCTTTGATATATTTTGAGAACTGGTTCCAAAAATCTCTGATACAACTTTTTGACTTGCCCATAGGGTTTCATTTCCTATTAAAAATTCGGCTTCTATATCATTCTGTTCGCTTTTGTATAATAACTTTTCAATAAGTTTGAATTCTGGCATATTATTCCTCCTTGGTTTTATTTAAAAATTTTATAATCGATTTTATATATGTTAATGATTATTATATCCAATTTTTGTTAGAGCATTTGATAAGTAATATTTGTTTGTAAACTATGAAACAAATTGACTAAAAAGTAGTGGATAATTCACCTACTTTTCAAGCATTATTTGTTCGTAATGAATGAAACAAAAAATCAAAAAAGGAGTAGATAATTTCTATACTGTTATGCCAACAGTAACATGAAGCTGGATAAAAAGAACCAAAAGTTACATAATCCTGATTCACCCTTGCTGATTGGGGAAGTTAATGAGAATGATGTTGTAAAGAAGTCAATGAACCTAGTTTCATTGATTCCCATCAAACACTAATTTAAATTCATCACATGTTAATAAAATTAATGTTTTAATGAAGAATAATAGGTTATTTTCACTCAAAACACAAGAATTAGGGTTTGAATAACAATTTTGTCCCTAAATAATTTTCAAGAATATGCACAACAATTTCTGCAGAAAGTATGCCGATTATCCCTCCACTAATCACATCTATTGGATAGTGAACGCCGCCATAAATGACTACAAATGATAAGATTAGCAAATATGTGAGTGATAGGACAATCAATTCACGTTTATGTTTATCTGTGGTCAATATGATAACTGTAAGCACTGTAGTTGAAATGCCGAAATGGCCTGATGGGAAAGAATAAAAACCATTATCATGAACAACCAATCTTATGGCTTCATATGCTATAAAAGGTCTTGGACTTGGATAAAAAGTTTTTGATATCATTATCAAAACAATTGAAAGGCAGTATGCTGCAAGACAATACAATGCAATTTTAGTTATTTTATTATTTTTAAATATTCTGGATCCTATTAAAACCAGGATAATCAAGGTAAATATCACTCTTACATCGGTGATTGAATATATGACGGGCACCACCATATCCAAAAAAGGATTTTGTAATTGATTATTAATGAAAAATAATAAATCTAGTTGTATATCTCCCATCTTTTTATCCTCCATTTGTCATAAAAAAACATTATTGTATTCATCTTTAAATTCATTGTAGAATTCCTTGTTCAGTTAGGGGATGAATTCAATCTATGTACAAATGTAGAGTTTTTCCTTTGCCATAATTTTCATAATATATTCAAATTCCATGCTTGGCTAAAATGATATTTTGAACACATATCATATTGTTGGTGAGTTTTTACATGTTTTTAATCATATATGAATTTTATATCTCGGTTTGGTAATCGTGAATGGTAATTTTAAAAATTAAAAAATTAGACGAAATGGAAACATTGTGGCCCTATATTTGAAGAGTATAATCCTATTTAAAATATTTTCGTTTATAGTTAGTTACCAAACTTTTGTTATAAATGTTTCGAGCCATTTGTCATAAAC
>R27__coassemble_822_pt1 | contig 16814 bp, 19 predicted proteins | sample R27__metabat2_low_PE_024 | metagenome-assembled genome bin R27
AACAAGCAAAAAACATCGATATTCACTTAAATTTTGACATGGTTTCTACAAGGTTAAATTAATTAAAAAAAGATAGTACACCCAATAGTGCAATTCATCCACAACTTGCAGAAGTTGTGGTATTCTTGCATTTTTAAGATAAAAATCATTAACATTTACTTCAAGGCCTACTGATTCTCCACCGACACCGGCAAATACAAATACTCCTAAAAATGCCATTAAAAAAATAGATATGAATTGAGCTTTGTGCTTGGCGATGTCTCTTAACATCTTTTTTGCAAGCATAACTTACCATTCCAAATCAGAGACCTTATTTGGATATTCATTAACGACAATACTTTCGATTTGACCGTTTTTAATCCTAATTACCTTATCTGCAGCTTCAGCCAAGATTGCATTGTGAGTTACAATAACGACAGTAGTATTTCTGTTATTGCTCATGTCCTGAAGTAAACTTAAGATTAAAACACCGGTTTTTGAGTCAAGAGCACCAGTAGGTTCATCACATAAAAGCATGGTAGGCTGTTTGGCAACGGCTCTTGCAATTGAAACCCTTTGCTGTTCTCCACCAGACAATTGTGCAGGAAATTGATTTGCATGATTATCCAATCCGACAGCACCAAGAACGGCCTGACCATCTATTTTTACATCTACGATATCCTTCATCAGCTCGACATTTTCAAGGGCAGTAAGGTTAGGAATCAGATTGTAGAACTGAAAAATGAAACCAACGTTTTTAGCCCTGTAGCTTGTAAGCTGATTATCGTCAAATGATTCAATATGGTCGCCGTTGACGACAATTTGACCAGATGTAACTGAATCCAGACCACCCAACAGGTTTAGAAGTGTTGATTTACCGGCACCTGACGGTCCAAGAATCACTACAAATTCTCCTTCATCAATTGTGAAGTTTACATTATCCATCGCTTTTAAAATGTGATCTCCAGACTTGTACTCCTTGTTCACATTTTTAAATTCAATAATTGTACTCATTAGTATTGCCTTCTTATATTTAAATTATCTAATTTAATATATATTATTTAAGGTATTTAAATTTAGGTATACCTAAATATTAGAAAATATAAACCAACTTCAAGAACAGTCCATATACAATAAGATACATTAATAAGAATTTTTTTAACTTTTAATCAATAATTTAAATAATTATTAAAGATTTAGCCACATTCAATGTATACAACATGAAAAGATGCATGCTCATCACTTCGCTATTAAAAGTTATATTAAATCATCAAAGATTTTCATCCCCACTTTTTAACAATATTAACAATACTTATAAAACATTTCAAAACATATAATTATATTATAATAAAATGTTATAGGAAAATCCAAATGTCATTTAAAAAAGATGAAATGTTAATCATGCCTGCTGTTGACATAAAAAATGGAAAATGTGTGCAGCTCGTTCAAGGCGAACCTGGAAGTGAAATGGTAGAAATAGAAAATCCCGAACTTGTTGCAAAACATTGGGAAGACTTAGGAGCCAAAAACATCCATGTCATTGATTTGGATGGAACAATCAATGGCGTAGCAAGCTTTGATGTTATCAAAAAGATATTGAATGAAGTTTCAGTTCCGATTCAATTGGGCGGCGGAATCAGAAGTGTTGAATATGCCCGTCAATTGTTGGATTTGGACATTGAAAGACTTATTATCGGCACAATGGGAATTCAAAATCCCGAAACCATTACACAACTATCCGATGAATACGGATGCGAAAGAATAATGATTTCACTTGACAGCAAAGACAACAGAGTAGTCATTAAGGGATGGCAGGAAAAAATTGATAAGAGTCCTGTTGAGCTTTCCCAAGAGTTCAAGGAACACGGCGCTGGAAGCATTCTCTTTACCAATGTCGATGTTGAAGGACTTTTAGGTGGATTTTACACAGAACCCGTAGAAGAACTCAAGAAATCCGTAGACTTGCCTATTGTCTATTCCGGAGGAATTACAACAATAGAAGACATTAAAAAATTAAATGAAAGTGGAGTGGAAGGAGTTGTAATAGGTTCTGCACTTTATAAAGATAAAATTGATTTAACTGAGGCTTTAAAATATCAGAAGAGGCAAATATAATGAAGATAATGGCGACCGGAACATTCGATATACTCCACCCAGGTCACGGAGTTTACCTTGAAGAGTCAAAAAAACTGGGCGGAGAAGATGCTGAGCTTTATGTTGTTGTAGCACGTGATGCAACTGTAGAAAGAAGAAAAAGAGTACCTATTGTTGGAGAAGACCAAAGACTAGAATTAATTAAAATGTTAAAACCTGTAACTGATGCTTTTTTAGGTGATGCAAACGGGGACGTCTTCAAGATTGTGCGTGAAATTGACCCAGATATTATCACCGTTGGAGCAGATCAAAATCATGACATAAGCAAATTACAAGATGCTATCGACAAAAGAGGCTTAAAAGCCAAAGCAATCCGTATTGAAAAATACCGTGACTGCGAACTCGACAGCAGTTGTAAAATTATTAGAAAAATACAAAAAACCAATTTCGAAGGCAAAATAATGGACCATTGTGAAGATTAGGAGATGATAAAATGTTTAAAGCAGCTATAATAGGAGCAAGTGGATATACGGGTGGAGAACTTTTGAGAATGTTGTCAAATCATCCTGAGGTTGAAGTGACAGAAATTACATCAAGACAATATGATGGAACTCCAGCACATAAGATTCATCCACACATAAGAGATTCAGGACTTGTATTTACAAACAAAAGTCCAAGCGATTTGGATGCTGATGTTGTATTTACCGCAACCCCTCATGGAGCATCAATGAAAATTGTCCCAGAACTTCTTGAAACCGGAACCAAAGTTGTTGATTTAAGTGGGGATTACAGATACAGAGACACAGCAGTATATGAAAAATGGTATGGAATGGAACATACCGACAGCGAAAACAAAGGAGCATTCGGACTTCCAGAACTTTATAGGGATGAAATCAAAAAATCACAGCTTGTTGCAAATCCCGGATGTTTCCCAACCGGCGCAATCCTGTCATCATATCCTCTTGTCAAAAACGGAATTGTCGAAAGAATAATCATAGACTCAAAATCTGGAGTCAGTGGAGCTGGGGTCAATGCATCTGCAACTACACACTACCCAAACATTGCAGACAACCTAAACCCATATAAAATCACAACACACAGACATTCTTCTGAAATCAAACAGGAATTACATGGATTTGATGAAGTTAAAGTGTCATTTACACCACACCTCATTCCGGTTATCAGAGGAATCCAAACAACAAGCCACAGCTTCATAAATGATGAAAATAAAGATATCACACCAGAAGAATTAAGAGAAATATACAAAAAAGAATACAAAGGAGAATACTTTATCAAGCTTATGGATGAAGGAGAAATACCACACTTAAGTTCAGTGCGCGGATCCAACTTTGTTCATATCGGAGGATTCGAAATAGATGATACCGGAAGAATTGTAATGCTGTCCTGTATCGATAACCTTGTCAAAGGTGCATCCGGTCAGGCCATTCAAAACATGAACATCATATTGGGCATTAAGGAACAGGCGGGACTGACCCACTTAGGACTTCATCCCTAATTAATTTGGAGATTTAAAAATGGCAACTTTAATAGTTTATTATTCTCAAAGAGGAACAACGGATTTGGTTGCAAAAACACTAGCCAAACATCTTAATGCAAGTTTGCTTAGAATCCATGATTTAAAAAATCGTGAAGGATTTAAAAATAGGTTATTTTCCACAATCAGTGCATTCAGAGAAGAAAAAACTGACATCCTCCCTGCAAAGGTGGATTTGACAAATTATGATACAATATACATCGGATCCCCAACATGGTCCGGAAGTCCAACACCTGCAATAATAACACTTATTGACAGATGCAACTTCAAGGGAAAAGATGTGGTTTTATTTGCAACAATGGATGCCAACCGTGGAGAGGCAAACTTGAAAAGGCTTAAAGAAAAGGTAACAATGCGTGGAGCAAGAGTTATTGAATGTTTCACCATTGCAACTAAAAACAAAAGTCCGGAACAATTAGTCCATGATACAGAAGTGATTATTGAAATGAAAGACTTGAAAATGTATAAAAGGTAGGTTAAATTGACAAAAGACAAAAAACAAGAATTGAAAATTAAAGCAATTGAAAACGGTACTGTAATCGATCACATTACTGCCAACAAATCATTGCATATCCTCAAAATCCTGGGGCTTCCAGACAAGGAAACACAAAATGTTACAATAGCAATGAACGTTACATCCAGTGAAATCGGCAGAAAGGACATTTTAAAAATCGAAAATAGGGAATTGAATCACGAAGAACTTAACCAAATAGCTTTGATTGCTCCAAAAGCTACTGTGAACATCATAAGAAACTTTGAACCTGTTAAAAAAGATAAGATTATACTTCCGGATAAAATTACATCAATTATTGAATGTACCAATCCGAAATGTATAACAAATTATGAAAATGAACCTATCAAACCGGTTTTCAATGTGATTAACAAGTATCCTCCGGTTGTCAGATGTCATTATTGTGAAAAATTAATAAGAACAGAAGATATTGATAAACAATTTGAATAATCTTCTATTTGTCAATTAGATAATCTGCTAATCTTTTAGAAAGTGCAAGTATTGTTAATATCGGCGGTTTTCCAGGAGATATTGGCAATACGCTTGCATCACTAACAAACAATCCTTTGATTTCTGTTTCCTGATTTGAATCTACTATTTTTCCGATTGGAGCAGTTCCTCCAGGATGGGCACCTCTATATACTGTTGAACCTATAGTGTTTGGGTCCACACCAGCTTCTTTTAGTATGAAACCTGCTGTTGCAACACCTTCAGCCAAGTATCTTATATCCTGAATAGTATTTATTTTAACTACATCCCCATCATCATCTACATATCCCCTGCACTCATCAGGAGTTTTTACCATAATGCTCAATATATCTTCATCAGTTACTGAATCGTCAGGAATATTTGCACGGATAAATGATGAAAAATGAGGAGATAGAACAAAGTTTTCACCAACCACCAAACCTGCCATCTGAACTTCGGTGTTGAAGTTGATGTCCTTAAGGTATCCTCCAACTGAAACGAACGGATCGAAGAATATTTCACGGCCTACATCTTCAATTCCCGAATTTCTTAAAATCAATGTGGTTCCGATAGCACCAGCCGATAAAATTACCGTGTCTGCAAAAATGGATTCTTCCTTATCATCTTTAATATAGGTTACACCGCAAGCCTTACCGTCTTCGGTGATGACTTTGATAACTTCCGCATCACATATAAGTTCAGCACCAGCTTCAACGGCATCATCAACAAAGTCCTTTCCGGACCATTTTGCATCTGCAGGACATCCAAATGCACATTTTCCACATTGAATGCAATCCTTTTCCCTGATTGCCTTAGGCATTTTCATTGTTTTCAATCCCAACTTGCGACCAGCGTCAAGAAATGCCTGACTGCCCTTGCCTATATGTGAATCATCGAGCTGATGGACTCCAACCAACTCTTCAACATATTCATAAGCTTCAGTCAAATCAACATCAAATTCCAATAGCTCTTCATCAAGAGCTCTTACCATATTGGACATGGATACGATTGATGCTCCACCGATACATGTGGTAGTCAACAGATCAACGTCCTCAGAGTATTTATCATAATATTTGAAAGCTTCTCCTGATTTTATATAAGGTCCTTTTTCTATTATTGTAACAGGCACGTCATTTTTTGCAAGTTCATATGCAATAATTCCACCGCCTGCACCAGTTCCTACAATGATAACCATTCAATCACCAAAAATTTTTATAACAATTGATATATTTTTTCTCATTATATAAATAACTTTTATTATATATGTTATTCAAAATATATATTAGAATACTAAATTTGAGGGATAAAATGGAAGAATATATAAATTTATTCGAAAAGATTATTGAAAAAACAATCCCCCAAGTAGATTACATAGATGTTAGAGCTGGAATGAGCGATAACACATCCATATTAATGAAAGATGGAAAAGTGGATGAAATTAACACCGGAATGAGTTTAGGAGCAAGAATTAGGGTGTTAAAAAATGGAGCTTGGGGATTTGCATACACTACAGATTTATCAAAATTAAATGAAATTACAGATACTGCTATCCAACTATCCAATTCACTTACCGGAGATGTTGAATTAAGCGAAAGTGAAATAATAAAAGATAAAGTAGAAGTGGACGTTAAAATACCTTTCAAAGACGTTTCAATTGAAGAAAAAAAGGAAATCATAAAAGAGGCCAGCGATGCTGCAAGCATCGACAAGGTCAACAGTACCACTGCAGGATACAGTGATGGTGAAATCAACGAATTGTTCATGAACAGCGAAGGCAGTGAGATTCAAACAAAAACAAGTAAAGTAAGAATGGCTCTGAATGCATCCGCTACCGATGGGGAAATAATTCAATTTGGACACGACAGTTTGGGCGGAGTCAAAGGTTTTGAAGTAATAGCCGACGTAGACATTGAAGAATTCGGAAGAAAAATTGGTGAAAAGGCCGTCAGATTACTTGATGCCGAACCTGCACCTTCAGGACAATTCACCACAATAGCAGACCCATTACTTACCGGAGTATTGATACATGAAGCATTGGGCCATGCCGTAGAAGGAGATTTAATTCTTCAAAACGATTCCATCCTAAAAGACAAATTAGGTGAAAAAATCGCATCAGACATTGTCAATATCTTTGATGATGCAAGCAAAAGAGAGGGCTTTGGATATTATCCATACGATGTTGAAGGAGTTAAGACCAAACCTAACCAACTGGTAAAAGACGGACAACTGATTTCCCTTCTAAATTCAAGAGAAACAGCTTCAAAATTAGGAATGAAATCATCAGGAAATGCAAGGTCAATCATTGCAGACAAGCCAATCGTCAGAATGAGCAACACCTTCTTGCAGCCAGGCGACAATAGCTTTGATGAATTGATTGAGGATGTACCTGACGGAATATATCTTAAAGGTTCAAGAGGAGGTCAGGTAGATACTGCAAAAGGTATTTTCCAGTTTAATGCTGCTGAAGGATATATGATTAAGAACGGTGAAATTTCAACACCTGTAAGAGACGTTTCACTATCCGGAAATATTCTGGAAACATTGAAAAATATTGATGCTATTGGAAATGATTTTAAATTGAGCGCTGGATTCTGTGGCAAAGGTGGTCAGACAGCACATGTAGGTGATGGAGGACCACACACAAGAATTTTAAATGCATTAGTAGGAGGAATGGGATAATGATAAGTGATGAAGCAGGACAATATTTGGTAGACATTGCTAAAAAAGCTATTGAACACTATATAGAAACAAAAGAGAAAATGGAAATTCCTAAAGACTACCCTGAAGAACTTGATGAAAAATTGGGAGTCTTTGTTACATTGAACAAGAATAATGATTTAAGAGGATGCATAGGATATGCCGAACCTATAGAACCGGCCATAAATGCAACAATTGAAGTGGCCATCGCAGCAGCATTCAACGACCCACGATTCAGTGCAGTTACCAAGGACGAATTCCAAATCCTAGACTTTGAAGTTACTGTCCTAACAAGACCTGAACTGATTGAAGTGGCACATCCGAAACAATATCTGGATGAAATTGAAATCGGCCGTGACGGTCTGATTGTTCAAAAAGGATATTCAAGAGGATTGTTGCTTCCGCAAGTTGCTGTAGAAAACCTATTAGGTAAAGAAGACTTTTTAGAACACACCTGTATGAAAGCAGGAATCAGTGCAGACAGCTGGATGGATGAAAGCTGTGACGTGTACAAGTTCCAGGGACAAATCTTTAAATAGTGATAATATGATGATTCCAACAATACCTACTCCTGAAGAATTATTGGACAAGGGCTTCAGCAGAGGTAAAAAACAGGCTGACTTAATCAGAAGTCAGAAAATACCTAAACACTTGAAAGGTAAAAGGATTGAAGAGAGAAGAGTTGTTACTTCATGTCAAGTCATTAAAGATAAACTCAAATCAATCATTGATGCTGTTCCGGAAATTGAAGACTTGCATCCATTCTATCAGGATTATATCGACATTACAGTTGGTGTTGATGATTTAAAACAATCCTTAGGCGCACTTAACTGGGCTTATGGAATCATAACCCAACTTGAAAAGGAATATGGTGCAAAAATTAGAAAAAACCCTTCCGAAAGGGCAACCTCCATTCAAAAGCAGGCCTACGGAAGAATATCATCAGTTGTCAACAAAATCAAAAAGGATCTGGATTTCCTTGACTTTGCTAAACAGAACCTGAGAAACATGCCGACAATTGACTTTGATGCAACCACCATAGTAATTGCAGGTTTTCCAAATGTCGGAAAATCCACTCTCCTAAGGCAGATTACCGGTGCCGATCCACAGGTTGCAAACTATCCATTCACAACCAAAGGAATTCAAATCGGACACACAGAAATGCACTGGAGAAGCATACAGATTATTGACACTCCTGGACTATTGGACAGACCTGTTTTGGAAATGAATGACATCGAAATGAATGCTATCGTTGCACTCGAACACCTGGCAGATGCAATACTATTCATTTTTGATGCATCCGAAACCTGCGGATTCCACCTGGAAAATCAGTATAACCTATTAAAACAAATCGAAAAGATTTTTTCTGAAATTCCTGTTTACTATCTGTTCAACAAAATGGATTTAGTTGAAAACAGAGAATATCTTAATGAGTATATTGACGACATTGACAATTCCATTTTCATCTCAGCAATTGAAGGTGAAGGAATAGACGAAATCAACAAGGTCATCCGCACAATCAAAAAAATAGACAGAAGCGTTGAAGAGGATGATGAATACTATTAGGAAATTATCCTAAAAATCACATAATCAAGATGGGAAACATGATATTATTAAGCTTTGACATTGAGGAGTTTGATGGTCCTCGCGAGCATGGAGTGGATTATTCACTTGAAGAAGGTATGAAAGTATCTATAGAAGGTACAAATATTATTTTAGACATACTTAAGGCAAATGATGTGCGTGCAACATTCTTTTGTACAGGAAATTTTGCAGAGAATGCTCCAAATATAATAGAGCGCATCATGAATGAAGGCCATGAGGTAGCCTGCCATGGCGTTGACCATTGGCAACCAAAGGAAAGCGACTTTGCCCTTTCAAAGGAAATCGTTGAAAACGTTTCAGGCATTACCGTAACAGGCTACCGCCAACCACGTATGTTTCCCGTTGTGGAATCTGAAATCAAGCGTGTGGGATACCGCTACAATTCATCACTTAACCCAGCATTTATTCCTGGCAGATACATGAACCTGAAAACCCCACGCACATGGTTTATGAAGGACGGAGTCATGCAGATTCCGGCTTCAGTAACACCACACTTGCGATTTCCACTATTCTGGCTATCCCTGCACAACCTACCTGAATGGATTTATCACCGAATGGTTAGAAGAGTTCTCAACCATGACGGCTATTTTGTAACTTATTTCCACCCATGGGAGTTTTATGAGCTCAAAAAGCATCCCGAGTTTAAAATGCCATTCATCATCAAAAACCACAGCGGATCAGATATGGCAAAACGACTGGACAATTTGGTAAAGATGCTCAAAAATCAAGGTCATAAATTCATTACATACAATGAGTTTGTTGACCTCAAAACAAAATAAAGTGAAATTTTTAAATAATATCCCCATCAAACATATCCACATGTATGAAAAAAGGGATTTAATAGGCAAAATATTTTTTGGCGCAGCAATCTTGATATTGCTTTACATGTTTATTTCTCCTTTAACACATACCTTCATTAATGTTGACGAATATTGGACTTACAGTTTGGTAAATCTTCCATTTATGCAGGGAATGATTGTGGCAGTTCATGACGTTCATCCACCACTGTACTATATGATATTGTATTTGCTAACACCACTGGGATTGCAAAACCTCTATGTTTTAAAAGTAGCTTCAATAATTCCATATATTCTTATAATGGTAGTTTCAGCAACTAAAATACGAGAAGATTATGGTTGGTTGACTGCAGGATTGTTTGTATTTTGTTTAGGAGTAATGAGTGACTTTTTTATTGAATTTTTAACAATAAGAATGTATCCTTGGGGACTGTTTTTCCTTTTGATGGCATTCATATATTACAATGAGGTCATAACCAACTGGGATAAGAAATCTTGGATGCTTTTAACCTTATTCACACTTCTGTCTGTGTATACGCAATACTTCTTTGCGATTACATGCGGATTGATATATCTGCTCATATTGTACGAAATCCTAACCAAACACAAGGACAAGCTAAAGGAATTTGGAAAATCCGTTTTGGCATTGATTATTCTATATGCCCCATGGATGATTGTTCTTGTTCATCAAATGCAAACTCAGGCCGGCGAACCTCGTGAAGGCTTTGAATTGGTCAGTGCAATACATTACATTACTGCTTTTGCAATCAAAGGTCAAAATTTCGAATTTGAAATGATTATTTTCAAGCTGGTAGCTCTTGCATTTTTAATTCTGGTTTTGGTTTTAATCTATAAAAATCAGGACAGATTCTCTGCTGCAGGCATATTTTTAATGTATGGAACAATTGCAATTGGAATCCTTTCTCTAATGTCATCATTTTCAAATACCATGAGAATGAGATATCTTGTTCCTGTGTTTGGAATATTCTGGCTTTCAGCTTCAATCGTTATAGGTAAAATTAAAGATGATAAAGTTTTAATGGTTGCACTGATTTTGATAGTCATTCTGACCAGTGCAAGCATAGCCATTACACACGATGATATCGATTCAAGATTGGAGTTTAATGATAAAAAAGACAGCTTTTTGAATAGCATCAACAATAACAACAGTGTTATTGTCTACAATACCGATTACGGATATAAGATTCTGCACGACGATTTGAATAATACCAGCAAACAGTATACACTGTCAGGGTCATATTTCTACAGCGGCGATGTTGAATTTTCTGATAATTTCACCAAAATTCTTAAGGATCATCCAAACAAAAAGGTTTATCTGGTCAACTGGAAGCTTAAGGAATCCAACAAAGAATTTGAAGAAAAGTATGATTTGAAGAAAGTCTATGATGCCGGTCATTACAGCTTCAATTTAGTTAAACATTAAGTGCATTACGCACTTCTTTTTTTAATCTTTAAAGACAATCAGTTTTGAAAATATGTAATTCAAGACAATTACAATAATCTGAACTACAATTTTGGATATTGTATCTCCAATCATCATAACATCTATAAAAAGATACATGAGTGCAGTATCAACAACACCGGAGAATATTCTTCCTCCAAAAAACAGAGCCATCTCCTTTAAGATATCAGGACTTTTGCTTTCAAATACCCAAATCCTGTTTGTGATATATGCAAAAAGCACTGAAAAAAACCATGCAATAATATTTGAAATAAGGTAATTAACCCCTAAAACATCTTCAAAGAGGAAATATACTGCAATATTAACGAAAAATGTGAATGCTCCAAAAACAACATATAAAACAAGTTCCCTATCAAATTTTATCATCATCATATTACTCTTACTCCTCATCAATGTTTGACTCTTTAACAATAAAAATTGGCCTGTTTTTAGCTTCAAAATAAGTTTTTTCCAAATATTTGCCTAAAACTCCAATCGAAAGCAATTGTATACCCCCCAAAAGCAGAAGGGAACATATGAGTGTAGGATAACCTGGAACAGCTTCAGAGTAAATCAAATATCTGATTATAATAAATAGCATATAAATAAATGCAATAACCGAAAATACCATACCCAAAAATGTTGAAACAGATAATGGCAATGTTGTAAATGCAACAAGGCCTTCTATGGAATATTTGATTAGTCCCCAAAATGACCATGTGCTTTCACCGGCAATCCTCTCAATGTTTTCATATTCAATCCATTTTGTATCAAATCCAACCCATTGAAACAAACCTTTTGAAAAACGGTTATATTCCGGCAGATCCAATACAGAATCAACAACCTGCCTGGTCATGATACGATAATCAGTAGCTCCTTCCACCATGTCAATGTCGGAAATTTTATTGAATACCTTATAAAACCGATGAGAGAAAAATGATTTGATTTTCGGTTCGCCTTTTCTTGAAACTCTTCTTGCTGCAGCAACATCATAACCCTCGTCCAATACTGCTTCCAACATTTCAGGAATCAGCTTTGGCGGATGCTGCAAGTCAGCATCCATAAGGCATATATAATCTCCAGAAGCATATTTTAAACCGGCAAAAATTGCAGATTCCTTTCCAAAATTTCTGGAAAAAGATATATACTTAACATTTGAATTTTTACTGGCCAGTTCTTTAATATATTTTAGAGTATTGTCACTGGATCCATCATTCACATAAATGACTTCAAAATTATAGTCTTTTAATGTTTTTTGAATTTCCTCTAGGAAAATTTCAACACTTTCATCTTCATTAAAACATGGTACAACAATACTCAATAAATTCATAATATATATTTTATTTGAAATATTATAAATAATTTCCAAATTTGAAAAAAATGTGACTTTTTAAAAAAAGTTATCCAAACAATGCATATACCCTCAAAATTAACGGATTTTGAAAAATCAATCCTTAAAAGAAGTATAAACCCCTTGATTTACACAAAATTATTTAAATAAAAAAATGTAATATATACATGATTATTTTAATGAAATAAGATAACACTATAAAAAAAGATAAGATAGGAGACAAATTAAAATGAAAATTACCGTTGCAGGAGTAGGATATGTAGGTCTTTCTCTTGCTGTTTTATTAGCTCAAAAACATGAAGTTACTGCAATTACAACAACAGAATCAAAAGCAGAGAAATTAAATCAGTTCATTAGCCCCATACAAGATGATGAAATCGAAAGATTTTTTAAGGAAGTCCGTGATGGCGAAAGGGAACTGAACCTTCACACAACTACCGACAAGGAAGCAGCATACAAAAGCGCTGAACTTGTCATTATAGCCACACCAACAAATTACGATGACGTCAACCATTTCTTTGACACATCCGCAGTTGAGGATGCTATAGAATGGACACTTAAGGTCAATCCTGACGTTCTTATGGTTATCAAATCAACAATACCTGTGGGATATACATCATCCGTGCGTGAAAAGTATGGAATCAAAAACATAATATTCAGCCCGGAATTCCTTCGTGAGTCAAAAGCGCTTTATGACAATCTCCATCCAAGCCGCATAGTTGTTGGATGCGACGATGACCAGGAAGAAGAAGGACAGATGTTTGCAGACCTTCTTCTGGAAGGTGCAAGAGAAGAGGAAAAAAGGTCAGATTCCATCGAACAGAACATTCCTGTGCTTTTGGCACATCTAACAGAAGCTGAAGCAATCAAGCTTTTCGCAAACACATATCTTGCTGTAAGGGTAAGCTACTTCAATGAACTTGACACCTATGCTCAAACCAAAGGCCTTGACACACAGATGATTATAGACGGAGTATGTATGGATCCTCGTATTGGAGGCCATTACAACAACCCATCATTCGGATATGGTGGATACTGCTTGCCTAAAGACACAAAACAGCTGTTGGCAAATTATAAGGACGTTCCACAGACCATGATAGAAGCAGTGGTTCATTCCAATTCCGTGCGTAAGGAATTTATTGCTGACCAAATCATTTCAAGAGACCCAAAAACAGTTGGAGTCTATAGACTTACCATGAAGAGTAACAGTGACAATTTCCGTGCATCAGCCATACAGGGCGTCATGAAACGTATAAAAGCAGAAGGAATTCCAATAATCATCTATGAGCCGACATTAGAGAATGGAAGCGATTTCTTCAAATCCGAAGTGGTAAATGATATTGACCGTTTCAAGAGTGAAAGTGATGTCATTCTTGCAAACCGTTTTGATTCAGACATTCTTGGCGATGTTGCAGATAAGGTATATACAAGAGATCTTTTCAGTAGAGACTGATGTACTTTAACGTGTTTAAAATCATTAAACACTTTATTTTCTTTATTTTTTAAAAATTATTTCACCACCAGAAATTAACACCAATATTTTTTTGATTCATTTTTAAAAGTTAAATAACATTTAATTAAATCATAACCTAATCTTTAAGTCGGTTTAAGACCAATAGAATCAAAGCAGATATTCCAAGCAGCAATGATATTGCCAATGTAATTTTAGAAGGCAGTAGGAATGTAGAAGCATTGCCATCATAAGTGTTTGCAGATCCCATGAACAAACCACTTATTACAGTAAACATAGCCAAACTAATGCTTTTTCCAACATCTTTGCTTGTTGACAGCACTGCAGATGCATTACTCAAATCCTTTTCACTGACTTGAGTCAATACAAAACGATTATTTGGCGAGGAAAAAAGACCATGCCCAATTCCCTGAAGGATACATGCAACCAAAAGCATATAAAGCGGCACCACATCCATGAAAAACAATAATAGAACATCAATTAAAATGAAGACTAATGCAATGGAAGATATAATCCTCTCATCAATCCTATCCGATAATTTTCCGGCAAAACTAGAGACAAATACAACTGCAACAGGTGTTGAGAGTAAAAATAATCCGGTCCATCGACTATCATATCCCAAAATATACTGCAAATAGAAATTAAGAATATATGATGCGATAAATGCCATGGCATACATAACAAAAACGGAATAATTTCCCAGCAAATATTTTGGATTTCTAAAAATTCTAAGGTCATAACGGGGATTGGAGATATGCCTTTCGAAATATATGAAGATGCCAAAAATTACCAGACTTGCTATTATCACTTCCAGATTATTGTTGTCCAGTCTGGTAATACCATACAGGAAAAGAATCATGAACATAACATAGAGTATTGAACCTATATGGTCACTAATTTCAATGCCATCAATATACCATTCCTTATCCAATTTAACCAATATCAATAAAGTAGCGACATAAACTGGAATCAATACAATGAAAATTGTCCTCCAACCGAAATAATAAACGATAAATCCGGAAACCGTATTCGACAAGCATAATCCAACATAGCCGCAGGATCCCATTATTCCCAATGCAGAACCCAACTTGTCTGAAGGCAGCTGCAATGTAACAATGACATACATGGAACTGTTGATGACAGCAGTGGCAATTCCCTGAAGAAATCTTGAAAACATAAGCATATAATGTCTGCTGCAAAAGCCGAAAGCAATAATGCAAAAATCATCAGCAAAAGGCTGATTTTCAGATATCTTCCAATCCCATATTTCGAAACATAGGTTCCTAAAGGAACCATCAGTGAAACTGAAGTAATTAGAAAAACCAGGTTGATAGCGTTTTCCATTTCAAAATCCAAATGCAAATTCGAAGACATTGAAGGCAAAGCTACAATAACCATATTTGCTATGAACTGCACGCTAAATAAAAGCAAGCAACCAATATCGTTACCCATTTATCCTCAACAATTTTATTCATCATTAATTATATTGAATTCCATCCATATTAAATAATAATCATTAGCCATGTTTGTGAAAATGCAAAGAAAGTCAATAATGTGCTCAATCTGAGAAATTATCCAAAAATATCAAAAATTACTTTTTCAAATGCTTTTGAAAAATTCAAAACATTTTTAATTCAAAGTATGCATTATTTCTTTAGACAAAGTCAAAAATCAATTACACAACAATTTATTAGTTTATACTGTCAATATTTACATCAATAAGGTGAAAAATATGAATCCGATTGCTGTTGATGGAGAAAAATGTATTGTCTGTTTGAAGTGTATTGATGACTGTCCGAACTCATACCTGTTTTTAGAAAATGATGAAATTCACACAAGCCCGAAAGGATGCATGGAATGTGGTCACTGCTATGCAATATGTCCACAAGGGGCGATAACCATGACCAATTACGACTTCATTGATGAGGCAGTTGTTTTAATGAGTGAAATTGACTCTGAAACACTGCTCAATGCAATGAAAAGCAGACGTACAATCAGAAAATTCAAGCCGGATTTGGTTGAAGATGAAAAAATAGAAAAGATTCTTGAAGCAGGACGTTATTCTCCTACCGGAGCAAACAAGCAGATGATTTCATATACAATACTAGGATCCAAGCAAAAAGAAGCAGAAGAAATATGCTTAAACCTATTCAGAAAGGGTAAAAAATTCGGATCTGTTTTTGCAAGCTATTTGAAGAGAATAGAAATAGATGATGACTTTTTCTTTAAAGGTGCTCCATTAGTGATAGTTGTTGCAAGTAAAAGTACGGTTGACGGCAGTCTTGCAAGTTCATATATGGAAATTATGGCAGAAAGCCTAGGACTTGGAGTATTGTACAGCGGATTTTTTGTAATGTGCAGTAAAATGAGTCGCAGTCTTAAAAAGCTGCTCGATTTGGAAAAGGGATATGATGTAGTTACATGCATGGTAATTGGATATCCTGATGTGAAATATCAAAGAATTGTTCCCCGCAAGGAACTAAAAGTGAAAAAGCTTTAAAGAAGATATTATTTACAGAATTATTCAATTTTGAATACTGTAAAGCATTGAAAAAAAATAATTATAAGTATCATCCTAACCAAATATTATAATACAAATATTTTGGAAGTATAATTTGAACAAACTTACAAAAATTTTAACAATTTTAATAATAACAATTTTTGCCATCACTACAGTAAGTGCAGCAGACAATTCAACTGATGACAACATTGGCATTGAAGATGCATCTAATGAAATTGTTAGTTTGAATACTACCGGCACTTTTACGGATTTATATTTATTATTCTTTTTTTGATAGACTCCTTGAATATTATAGTATATTAC
>R27__coassemble_834_pt1 | contig 16638 bp, 11 predicted proteins | sample R27__metabat2_low_PE_024 | metagenome-assembled genome bin R27
AATTGGCTCTGGAAGTTCCTATAATCTTTTATAATTTTCAGTGTCGGGAACTATAAAATAAACGCAATAAAATTAATTAAAGAAAAATAGCACGTCCAATATGCAATTCATTTATGACTTAAAAGAAGCTGTGGTATTCTCGCATTAAGATAAAATAAAAAATATGTGAATATTTTCACATATTGCTTACTCTCGCTCTATCATGTACTGTATTATTAGGTATATTCCTAGAATTCCGCTGACTACGAATCCTATTAATCCTAAAATAGGATAACCAAATATATGATAACCTTTTTCTATAAACATTGCAAGAGATGATCCAATAATTAATGCTGATAAAATGAGTGATACTGAAAGCTGGTTTATGAGTTCACTTACTTCGAGGTGTTTTAGATTTACTTCAAGTTTTCCATTTTCAATTTTTGATATGGTGTTGTTTATGGTATCTGGCAAGTCTTTTGCTAAATGTTCTAGCTGTAACAAATAATTTATACTTGATTTTGCAATTCTTTCAGGTTTGTATTTGTTGATAACAATTTTTCTAGATAGTTTCTTCAATTCTTCTGCAGCATTGAATGTTGGGTCTAATTTTTTACCGGTATCTTCAATTAATGCAATTCCTCTTCCAATCATTACGAATTCTCTTGGCAGAGCAATATTGTTTTCCACCATTACATTTAGCAAATCATCAAGTAACCCATCCATGTTTCTCAATTCTGCACCATAATAAAGATTCAAAAAATCATCTAAATCCGTTTTTAGTTTATCAGTATTCTGTGCTGGTGTAATTATGTCCATATAAATTAGTTGCTTGATGATGTTGTTGGAATTTCTTCCGATTAGGAGCAGTATTAATTCTGCCAGGGTTTCTTTGAAATTTTCGTTTAATATTCCCATCATACCTAAATCGATGTAGCAAAGTTTCCCGTCTTTTGTTACAATTAAATTTCCAGGATGAGGGTCGGCATGGAAAAAACCATCAATCAAAACTTGTTTAAAATAAGATTTAACGCCATAATTTGCAATTTTTTTCTTATCGATTTTTGGATAATCTTTTTTCAGCAAATCTGTAACTGCAACACCGTCAATATATTCCATTGTAATAACTTTTTCACTACAATAGGCGGTATGTACTTCAGGTATTTTGATATAACTTACTTTTTTGAAGTTATTTGCAAGGTTCTGCAGATTCATTGTTTCTTCCAAAAAGTTAATTTCTTTAAAAATGGACCTTTCAAATTCGCTAATCACTACCGGTAAGTTTAATGGTTTTGTCATTGTAAGGAATTGGTCAATTCTTTTTGCAAGAAATTTCATTATTTTAATATCGCTTTCAATAAGTTCCCGTGAATTCGGTTTTTGAACTTTTATGGCAACTTTTTCACCAGTTTCCCTTAATCTTGCTTTATAAACCTGTCCTATTGATGCTGAGCCTATTGGTGTTTCATCAATATCAACATAGATTTTATTCATTGAGTCTCCAAGTTCTGTTTCGATAACTTCTTTTATTTCATCAAAAGGAGTAACTGGAGTATCATCTCTAAGTTTTTGAAGTTCTTCAGCAATTTCCACGCCAACAAGGTCTGGTCTGGTACTTAACATTTGACCTAATTTAATATATGCTGGACCCAATTCCTCTAGTACTTTTCTCATTCTTATAGGAATTGATTCGTCAGGGGAATCACCAAGTTCTTCTTCTTTTGAAAGTTTACGGTTTCTTAAGAAGGGAAATTTTTTAAAAAAAGTATTTTCTTCTATTAAATATCCAAAATCATTCTTTTTCAATACTTTATAAATTTCATTTAGTCTTTTGATATTATCATTTGCAGTATTGGTTCTAACTTTCATTGATTATAGATATGTTACATGTATAATATATTTATTTAGAATTTTTCTAGGATTCTTGCATATACTGCCTTTAACTCATCATCTGATTTTTCATAAATTCTTTTTAAAATTAATTCAGGAGTACTTTTTGCAAGGAAATTCATTTTTGGAGTCCTATCGACTATCAGATTATAATTTTCATCCAATCCTTTTGCTTCAATACCGTCAACTCTGATGTCTGTGTAGTTCATTATTTCCCTTGCCATATGAGTTACAATAACTCCATATGAATTGGATTCTTTTATCATGTCTATGAATGTGGATATTATCTTAACGGCAGCATCAAGTTCGGTTATCCCTTCAAGTTCGTCTAATAATACTAATTTCTCACTTTTGGTTGTAACGATTGGTATGAATACATTTAAAAATGATTCGAATGCACCTGCATCCAGTGACCGTTTTTTAGAGAAGTGATAAATTTCATCAACAATTTTTATCTCTGCTTTGTCAGCACTTACGGGAAGTCCCATTTGGGCCATAATGGAGATTTGTGTTAATGTTTCAAGAAGAGTGGTTTTACCACCACTATTTGCTCCTGTTAAAAGAGCAATATTTTCGTTGCGGGTTAGTTGATAGTCCACTTTTTGAATATAATCCTTGTCTTTTTTAAGAGCCAATTCCAAGTGTAATGCTCCTTTTAATTTAATTTCATCACAAAATTCTGGTCTGCATAAGTCATATTCATATGCAAAACTTCCTAAACTAAATTCATAATCAAATTTGATTGCATCTTCGACTTCTTTTATCGCTTTGTCTTTTATTGAATTCAATTCGATTGCAGCACTTTTTTTAATGTCAAAAATATCATTTTCCTTTTTTGATGACTGTTCTAGGGTCACCCGTTGAATTTCGCTTTCATCAATTTCAATGGGGTATGTCCTTAAAAATGGATCAAAGCTTATTCCAGTTTCTTGGCGAATAATTTCTTTCCTTTTATTTATAATATCATCAAATATTTTGCTAATTTTTGGAGGGAAATTATTATTTAATAAGTTGAGAATTTCATCTCCTTCAAGATCAACCTGTTTGATTGATTTTTCTAATTCATCATCCATATCTTCCTTTAGTGAATTGACAAGTTTTTCAATATCTACTTCTCTCTTGTCTATTATGTTTAACTCATTTATTATTGGGATAATTTCTCCAAGAACACTTTCTTTATTTCTAATCTTTTGAATTTCATGAACTCTTGAAAATAATTCTTGGTTTTGTATAAAAAAGTTGATGATTTTTTCTGGAACAATTTCATAATCTTCTTCTTCGATATTGATCATTACAAGGTTTGGCATTCCTTCAAAATCAAGAATTCCCTGTGAGTAAACATAAAATACCAAGTCATAATTCATAATTTCTTCCTGAAGAAGTGGTGAATCGTTGGCTGTGATAATGGGGTAATATTTGTTAAGTCCCAAATCAGTTAGGTATGAATTATCCTCTTCGCTTTCCACGAGTATTGCTTTGCTTGGGTCGTAATCTGGTTTGGCTTCCTCAACTTCTTTCAGATTTTTCATCAAACCTCTTAATTTTATGATTGGGAGTTGGGATACATGTTCTTTTGCAGACATTACAAAATCAAGGCTTGAATTTATCTTGTCAATGTTTTTTGAAGGGGAAAGCAATAATATTCTGTTTTTTGAATAGTTGGTGTTGGAATATGATAAAATTTTGTTTATGATGTCTTCATAAATTTCCATGGCTCTGTCGCTTTTTATAAATTCATAACTGGGGTTTCCCAACAATTGGTTCATTATTTCAATTGCTTTTCTTTGACTTATTCCATCAATGTTTGATATTTTTTCCACATCGACATTTTCAACAATTTTTTGGAGTTCCTCTTCGCCTCCAACACCATTTATGATTTTTTCAGAGATTTTATCTCCAATTCCTTTTATGTTTTGCAATGTAATTCTTTCTCCTTTCATGTTACCAAACCCTTTTTTTTAAAGTATTATATGTTTTTTAATATAATATTCAATATTGCCGAGAGCATCTGAAAAGTAATGTTAGTAATTTCCCAATGTATTTTTTGTGGAATATTTTAATAGCCTGTTTTTATCCAATTTTCCTTCAAGAGCATTTTTATAAATATCAACGATTTCATAATAATTGTCATCTCTAAATCGGCCATCTATTGCAAAATTGGAATAGCCTATCTCTTTTAAATGATTGATTTGAGATAATAATGAAATGTCTTCAAAATTAAATAAAATCAACTCCTGTGAAGAAATGCTTTTATGAATTGGGTATTTATTGTTGTTTTTGTCAATTAAGAAAAATTTAGAATTGTTTTTTACCTGTTTGAATTCTTTTCCATATAAAAGAGGATAACGTGTTTTCATAAGTTCAACAGACCCCTGAACAATCAGCTCTAATTTATTTGGATTTTTGCAATATTTTATTATGTTTTCATAATCTATTTTGCTCAGTTCGGGGGATACTGTCAGTATCTTGTAGTTTTCAAGACTGTCTATTGTCTCAGTATTGGTGATGTTCATAGAATATGGTCCGTAATCTCCCTTAAAGCTATTGCTCATTATGGGAATGTTGTAGTGCATTTTATTCAGTATTCCTTTTACTTTATTCAATGCTTTGATTAATTTGTCATGGGTAATGTCTGGCCATTTCCAAATCAGTTCGTAATCTTTTGAGTGTGAAATTTCAAAGGCTTCCTTTAAAAAGTTAATCATGTAATTAAGGTTATAATTTTCATCATTGTTGATGTCGAGAGTATCAATTTCGGGAGGAATCTCCAAATATACTCTTTTAACACCTTCAATTTTTTTCAAATGCTTTAGATTGTTTGTATAAAATGAAATGTTTGCATCAGTTTCTCGTATTTCGCTTTCATTTGATTTTAAAGTAATGTGTTTTAGGTCATGAGAATATGATTTTGTTATTTCATATTCAATATTTTTAAATAAGTCTCTTCTAAGCTCATTGATTTTACTTATTGGTATGAATAATGTTCCATCATAGTTTACATTGATTTGAATGATTTGGTAAGGATAATTGTCAACTTTGGATAATTGCTTTTTAACGGTATCCTGTGAAACACTTTTTTTAAGAGGTTTTTCAAATGGTGTGTTCCCTATCACTTCACATTCTATCTCCTTTTTGTTTGCAAGAGTTAATCTGCCTTTGAGTTTGGGAAATTTATTTTTAATTGAGAATGTTAATGTCAATTTGGATTTGACATAACTGTTTCCCTTATTTTCAATTTCATGGGCTTTTTTAATTAAATCATGTTTCTTTGTAAGAAATACAGTTGATTCATTCAAATTGAAATTGCTTTTTTTATTCTGCCATACTTTTTTAACAATCAGTACTTTATCTTTACGGGTCAAATCCTTAATCTGCTTATTTTTTCCCTTTCTGAAATGATTTAAGGTGGTTATAAGAGGATTTTGTGAAATTTCAAATCCATAGTCCTTATTGTTTTTAATAAGTAATAGACCATCTCCTTTTTGAGGAATGCTTTTAGTTTCATCGTCAATTTTTATTGCAATCTGATTTTTGTGGGAGTCAATAACATGCCCTATTTTCAGCCCGATATGTCCTGATCTTAAACTTCTTTTGGAATCGTTGTTGAATTGTCCTTCAACAAATCCTCTATTGAATACGAGGTTTATTTCTTCACTTTTGGTTTCTTTTCCGCTTCTTAACTTATTCAGTGCCTTTCTGTAATTGCTTATTACAATGGCTAAATATTCCTTGTTTCGCATTCTCCCTTCAATCTTGATGCAAGATATATTTAACTCGGCAATTTCTTTTAATTTGTCAAATAAGCTCAAATCACATGGGGAGAGATAATAATCTTCTTTTTTGATGCCTGAAACTTTGTATTTTTGACGGCATGGTTGGGCACATGTTCCTCTGTTGCCGCTTCGACCTCCTTTAAAGCTGCTCATTAGGCATTGGCCAGAGTAGGAATAGCATAATGCGCCATGTGCAAATATTTCAAGTTCCATGTTTGTTTTAAGATTTTCTATTTCATCTTTTCTCATTTCTCTTGGAAGAACTACTCTTTTAATCCCTTTGCTTTCAAGATAATCCAATTTCAATTGATTTTCACATGTCATTTGTGTTGAAGCATGAATTTTCAAATTGGGCAGATGTCTGTTGATAAGCTCGACCAGTCCCAAATCTTGAATTAAAACGGCATCCACTCCAATCGAATATAGCTTGGCCAAATAATTAATGACATCCTCAAGTTCATCTTGTTTGATTAATGTATTGACAGTAACATAAACCTTGACATTGTGCAAGTGTGCTGTGTTTACTGCTTCGTTTATTTCATCTAATGTAAAGTTTTGGGCAAACTTGCGGGCACCATAGTCTTTTCCAGACAGATATACTGAACTGGCCCCTGCATTTATGGCTACTTTCAAATGTTCCATGGATCCTACGGGAGCAAGCAATTCAGGAATTCTCATGTAATCTACCTTCAATAAAATTTCCTTTGTTAATGTATGACTGTGAGAAATCCATAATCTGATATTTGTATTCGGTCAGCTCATCCTGCTCTTTATTTTTAAGACTTTCATTGTAAATTGATAAAATTTGTGTGGTGTATTTTTCATTCGAATATCTGCAGTCCAAAATTAATGAATCAAGACCAAACTCTTTAATTTCATTCATTTCTTCAATTAAACACAAGCAATCCTTATTTATTATGTGGCTTTGGCGATTATAGTCGAAAAATATTTTATATTTGAATTTTTTTCTTTTTTTATCTTCCAAAGTTGCATAATCTGCATCGTTTGAAATAATAAAGTCTTTTCCATCATTTAAATTGGTAAAATCGTCTTTACTTACAATAACTTCCAGATTTCCGTTAACAATCATTTCAAGATCAATATTTCTGTCATGATTTTTGAGGGATATCTCCTTAATTTCACGGCCTGAAAGTTCTGAAGACAATATCAATGATTTAAATCCTGCAGCATTTAAATTGTGAACACAAAAACTGTTCCAAACATTCAGATTATGATTTCCATATATCCTGCAGTCAAATATTTCATCCATTCCAGGGAAATCTCCCATGACTGAAATAATGATTCCCTCATTTTCAAGTTCTTTAACAATTTCCCTGCATCTGACTGCATCTTCTTCGGATATGAATGATGATAAAACCCAAACGAATTCGGTTGGGGCAGCCATTAAACTTCCCTTTTTCAATGTTTCTTTAATGTTTTTGAAATAGTCTTCAGGGTTGTTGTACTGGCAATTTCCATCAAAATAGATTTTTTTCAAATCAAATCCTGATGCAGCTTTAATTTGTGCAATATCATCAATAAATATTGATAGCTTTGGATGTTTATTTTTGATTTTTCCAGGGTCTGCATCATAATCGTCAATGAATTTTGTTAAGTTTTTGCGGACTGCCTTAACTGATTTTTTAGTTGGGGTATAATGTTTCAACAGCAAATCAGTTGCAGTGTCCAGGATTTCACGCCTAATCTGGTTAATTTCACGAATTGGTATGAAAATGTCTTTCGGCATATTGTTGAATCTAATATTTTCAATGTAAAATGGTGTTCCGCCGGTTTTTTTAAGTTGTTTTTCAATTGTTTCTTCAGTCAACGGTTTATTTTTAGCTTTTTCAAATTTATCCAAGGTCTTATGTCTAAAATTAATCAGTTCATCGTCAATGTAAAATTCCACTTTGGTAAACAAATTCAAGTTTTCATCCCATGTTAATGATAGGTCAATTCCCACATTATTTCTTATGGTTTCCTTTTCAAATTGTTTCAAGTATTCGTGAGTTGATTTGGAATAGCTTATGAACACTTCTGTTCCAACCTTAACGAGCCTTGTTGTGTCTATGATAATCTCATTTTCATCTTGCTTTATGATGTTTTCCAAATAGATTCCTTTGATTTTGCCATTGTATTTGAAAGCTATTCCGTCTCCAGGTTCTAAAATTACTGGAATTTCTTTGTTTTTGATTTCAATTGTAACTTTTGTATCTTCGATGTTGGTGATGTCTCCGATGTATAATCCTTCATGGCCGGAGTGGCTTCTGCCCATCACTTCTCCTGGATTGTCTCCAAGCATATATCCGTTAGTAAAATGTCTGTTAAAAACAAGATGTAAATCTTTTTTGTAATCTCCTGGGTTTCCATCTATTAGGTTCCTGTAACTGTTTACGATGGTTCCAATATAGTCTCCTGATTTCATTCTTCCTTCTAATTTAAGGGATTTGACTCCTGCATTGGAAATGGCTTCTAAATTATCATATGTAGCAAGGTCATGTGTTGATAGGAGGTATCCATTCCCAATATTGTATCCTCTGTATTTTAAACGATATTCTCGTCTGCATGGTTGTGCACAGGCTCCTCTGTTACCGCTTCTTCCACTATTGTATGATGACATATAACATTTGCCGCTAACACAGTAACAAAGTGCACCATGGCCAAATACTTCAATATCCATGTCAATGTTGTCTTTTTCAAGTTGTGCGTTTATTTGCTTGATTTGGCTTAGTGTCACTTCTCTTGGAAGAACTACTCTTTTTATATTGTTTTTGCCAGCCCATTTGATTGATGAATAGTTGTTCAAACCCATTTGTGTTGATGCGTGAACTTCCAAATCTGGAATAAAAGTCTTTAAAAGCCAAATTAATCCAAAATCCTGCACGATCACGGCGTCAACTCCAATTTTATATAATTTAAATAAGTATTGCAATACGTCCACAATTTCAAAATTGTTAACTAATGTGTTGACGGTAACATGTATTTTGCTGCCGTTTAAGTGAGCATATTCAACTGCCTTTTCAATTTCTTCCATTGTAAAGTTTTTAGCATATGCTCTAGCACCATAATTCTGTCCAGCGATATAAACTGCATCAGCACCTGCATTGATTGCGATTGTCAGCACTTCTGGTGAACCTGCTGGAGCTAATAATTCTTCTAAAACCATTTTATAAATACACCTTGCTATAATTTATCATTAATATCTTTGGAATTAATTATATATTAAATTAAAACATATTCTATTTTATGTATATAGTTTTTGAAGGAATAGATGGTGCTGGAAAATCAACTCAAATTGGAATGTTGAAAGAATGGCTTGAGGCTAATGGATTTAGGGTGGAGACATTGGTTGAACCAACTGATTCTGAAGTAGGAAAATTGATTCGAAGAATTTTGCAACGCCCTGATGCAACTACTGACCATGTCCAAAAAACTTTGGGTTTGCTTTTTGCAGCTGACAGAATGTTGATAATGGATAAACTGGAAGACAAATCTAAAATATTCATTTCAGACAGGTCTTTCATATCTTCACTGGCATATCAGGAACCTGCCGATTGGATTGAAGTTCTTAACAAATATGCTAAAAAACCTGATTTGTTGTTATTGTTGGATTTGGATGTTGCCAAATCAGTTGCAAGAACCTCTGGTAAGGATACTTTTGAAAATGAAACTTTTTTAACTGGTGTTAAAGAAAACTATTTAAAATTGGCTGAAAATTATGCATGTGAGATAATTGATGCTAATAATGGTGTAAATAAAGTGTCTTCAGATATTAAGAAAGCTGTAGCACCATATCTGGGAATTTGCCCGGATTGCATAAGGTAATTGTCATGCAGGAAATTATTGGATTATTGTCGAATTTGGATGGGGTTATTCGTGTCGAAAGATTAACTCCTGAAAATATTTTAAAAGTCATTGATTTTGAATCCCAACGTAAGGAAGAATTGATTCCTCTTTTCAATAAAGGTATTCAGGAATGCTTTAAAAGGGATGTTTCATTGGTTATTTTTAAAAAAGGATTTTTCAGACCGCCACCAACACCGACATTACTTTTGATGTTTGATGGGGAAGTTTTGGGTCATGATATTTTCACTGATTCTCAAAAAGAAGAATATATGGATGATGAGGACGTTCAGTTCTTAAGTGATGATTTCATAATATTCAAGGATGTTCTGCATAATCATAATTTGGAAAAGGGCAATGAGTACTTTATTTTGCCTGCTGTGCCTTTTCCTGAATTGGATAATTTCAGTAATGTGTCTGAGGTTATCTCATCATCTCCGTCAACGCCAAGCGATGAATATTTAAAAGAAGAATATGGCTTTGGCCAAGATTCTTCCATTGCAACAATATTTGTTTCATTTAATATTAAAGATTAAAATATTCATTTCGTTCGCTGATTGCAGCTTTAATGTTATCTAATGGGGTATTTGGAGCAATCCCGCAACTTGGAGCCAGAATGTCGATTCCATCATCAATCGCTTTTTTGACATCTCCTTTAACTTCATCTGAATTGCCGCTGAGCAATGTTTTTGAAGTTGAAATATTTCCAAGGATAACACAATTGTCTTCGATTATTTCTTTTTGTGCTTGAGGAATGTCAACAGCCTCTTCAACACTGATTCCATCAAATCCACAGGTTGCCATATCTTTAATAATTGGCTGTGTGGATCCGCAGATGTGCAATACTTTTAATACTTCAATGTAATCGGCCAAATCTTCAAGATTAGGTTTAATCAATGATTTAAAATCATCAGGTGCTATTAATTCTGGAGATGCAGTTGGTTCGTTAACACATATTACATCTGCTCCGTGATTTTGGATTTCTTCAATGTAGTCCATGCTCACATCAACACAGTTTTCAACTGCTATTTCCACTTCTTCGATGTCTGTTTTCATATATCTTACAAGATTTTCAATTCCAAGCAGATGTCCTGTTAATGTGAATGGGCCGGTAATTCCAACAATTATTGGTAATTCTTCATATTTTTCTTTTAAGATATCAATTGCTTCTAAAACAACAGGTATTCTTCCTCTTTTTGTAAAATCATCTGTAGCTTCAATATCATCAGCATATTCAAATGGTGAGATTTCAACCTCTGGAACCCTTTCGTTACTTCCGAGATTAACATCACATCCCAATGCTTCTGCTTCTACAGTTAGGCAGAATGGTAATCTTGCACATTCAAGTCCTGCAAGTTCATATAAAGAGCTTGCAAGTGTTGCCATTTGATTGGCATCTTTGTGTGCATCTGGCCATTTTAGTCCATAATGGTTCATTGCATCTATTGTTCCGAGTTGAGTTACACTTACAAATGGTTTTCTTTCAACTGTTTGTCCTGTAAGTGCGTTTTTAAGGTTTTCTTTATAATTCATTTTTATCACTTTTTTTGTAAAATTGATTGTATTTAAATACATTCTGTTTGCAGTTTCTGACACATCTTAAGCATCCAAGTCCTGAACACAAATCGCTTCTTAAACTGAATTCATTTTTCTTTAAGGATAATGCATTTTCCGGACAATTATTCACACATTCCATGCATGAAATGCAATCATCAAATGTTGTTTTCATGGTATTAGAAATGGCAATGCTTTTAATGGGTTTATCTCCAGCATCGGATATGTCCTTTTCAAATAATTTATGAATTTGGGGGTTTTCTTCAAGGGGAGGCATTTCCTGATATCCATATTTTGAAAGCCATTCCTCATACTTTTCAAAGGGCAATCCCTCTTCATAAATCGCCAATTCCAGTGAATATATCTTTTCAAAAATTTCTGAAGTGGCAAGCATTATATGATTGTTTTCAATATCGTCAGCTATCTGTTGCAGTTCATCAAGAAGTTGCGGATTCAAAACAATGTCTTTAGCCATTGCAAGGGAAGTATTTCCAATTTGGAATACTTCTGTTGAAGATGGTGGAATCTGACCTATTTTCATAGACTTCAATGCATCAACATAAAATCCTGATGCTCCAGCCATATAAACTGAATCAATTTCATCCAAATAAATATCCGAACTTTCAGCTAAAGTCAATTCAGCAGCTCTGAAAGCGCCCAAGGCTTTCCCTATATTGTTTATATCGTTTTCAGTTAAATAAATGTCATCCTGAAGGTAGATTTTTTCTTTGATTTTCCCGTTTTCAATGATTCCATCTTCTATTCCAAGGCAGAATGCTGCAATTACACCGGTTCCTGTTATTCCACAAGCGGTCATGTCACTTTTTTCAATGGAATCTCCATTGAGTGGATTTATCAGATCTCCATTTTGAACAAGCAAATCATCATCAAGGATTTTCATTCTCCAATTATTGCCTTCCTTTGCAATATCACAAATTGTATTTGGGGAAGCCAATCTTCCTTTTTCAATTGTCTGACCTTCAATTGCAGGTCCTGCAGCTGCTGAAGCGGTGTAAATTTCTCCTTCGACAATTAATGCCATTTCGGCATTTGTTCCAAAATCAATTATCAATGAATATTCATCATTATCAAGGGCTCCTGATTTATAAAGCATTGCCAGTGCGTCCGCTCCGATTTCATGTTTAATTGCAGGAGGAATATAAACGTCGGTATTTGGAGGAACGTCTAATCCAATTTCAGATGCCTTTATCTTTTTGGATTTTCTGGAAGGGGGTGTGATGTTTTGATTTTTCAGGGCATTTTTCCCCCAATAAGCTAAATCTCTTATTTCAATATTGTTGAAAAGAGATAATTGAATTGGATTTCCACAAACTGATAATCTTTCAATATTGTCAACATCTAAACTGTTAATGACTTTATTAATTGCATTAATTAATAATTTATGGGCTTGATTCTGCCCAATATCAATAGCAAAATGCAAATGGTCAATTACATTTGCACCAGGTAAAGGATGTCTTAAAGTGATTGCTGTAGATATTGTTTTTTCAGTGGTTAAATCATAGCTTTGGGCTCTGATACCACTTGTTCCAATATCTATTGCAATTCCAGTATGTTCTGCCATATTATCTTAGCTTGCATATTCTGATACGAACTCTCCGACAATATCACTATATTCTTTTCTTAAATCTTCCCAATTCTTATTGTCAGTTAGTATAGCGTCCGCTAATTTTGGTGTGTGGTATGCTTCAACACCATAAACTGTCATGTCCATTGTTTCAACGTAATCTTTTCTGACTGCTCCACCACCACATCCGATAGCCGGAACTTCAAGACCTGCTTCCTTAAGCGCTTCGACAACTTTAGGGAATGCGGTCATTGTTGTGGTCATGAGTGCTGTACCTGTCATGAATAATGGATCGTATTCTTTAACTGCTTCAACAACTCTTTGTGCTGCAACATCACGTCCTAAATCAATAGCTTCAAATCCTCCTGCTCTTAAAAACATTAAAATCAAGTTTTTACCTATGTCATGGGGATCTCCTTCAGCTACAAAACATACTACAGTTCCTTTTGTATCACTTTTGCGACCAAGAACCTTTTCACATTCCTTAACACTTTCCATCATTGCATCTCCAGCAAGCATCAAATCAGGCAAGAAATAAACTCCTTTTGTATATAATGTGCTCACTGCATCGATTCCTTTCATTAATGCATTATTGATTAATTCGATTGGGGAATAACCTTCCTCAAGGGATTTTTTGACATCTTTCAATGCGTTAATCTTATCTTCGTATAGTATTTCTAAAGCTATTTTTCTGAATGGTTCTTCTATTGGTAAAATTTCTTTTACTTCAGGATAGTCTTCTGCTTTCATTGCAGCTCCTTCAGCGACAACATTGTATCGAATAGCAATTTTATCTTGTGTTATTTTATCTTCCAAATCTTTATAACTCATTTCAATCCCTCTTATAATTCATAATTTTTAGGGTCGAAATCTTCAACTTTACGACCGTATCTTCTTACGCTACGTTTAATAAATTTAGATGAGTCATCTGGCAATTTATTAAATGTTCTAATTGCGCTATTTAAGCTGTCTTGTTCAAATCTTGTTAACTGTATCTTTTTAGCTTCAACTGCTTCAGTAATGATTTTTCCAACTTCCAATGCGGCTGCAATGCTTCTTTGATATGGATCGTCTCCGTATTCTACTATCGCTTCACCTATTCTATATGCATTGTCATATGCCAATATTAATGCCTGTGGGTCTCTGTATTTGTCAGTTAGAGTGTATAAATCTCTTAAAGTTTTATCTTCACCAGTTTGGATTGCTGTATTCATTAATGCAGCTTCAAATCCAGTTGCCTGAAGCCATACTTCTGGAGTTGTTCCGCCCATTTCTTCTCTGTGGTAAACGGATTCATTACTCCAGCAATCACAGATTCCTGCAATCAGGTTACCCATCAGGTCTGAGTGTGCACAAACTGCATTTTTACCTTCTGTTGCAATTGGGACTCCACTGATGGATTTGACTATTGGATTTTCATATCCGCAATCTTTTAAAGGTCCTTTTGCACCACATTCAACAGCAACTAAACTGTTTGCTCCACCAATTCCTCTTGCAATTGCCGCTAAGGTATGTGAACAATCTTTGTCAAGCAATCCTCCAGCTAAAAACATTGCAGTATTGGATTGTGAACAGTTGGTGTCTCCTCCGGGAATTACTTTGTGCTTGTTACAGATTTTTACAATCTCTTCCCACATGAATTCCATATCTATGCTTCCTAAAACACCAATACCAAATAGTATTGCTCTTGGATCTCCTCTTGAAATACCGTAATCTGAAACAGATTTTCCTCCGGTAGTTTCAATACATATTATTGATGCACCATTTTCACAGCATTGTTCGATGGATTCCATCACATTTTGGTATTGTTCTGAAGTTCTATAGTTTGAGCCTTTTTCTTCATCCCTTATGTCTGCAGGGGTTGCTTTAAGGGCTACCTTAATTCCATATTCGTCATGGAACTTTTCTAGAACTTCCACTTGTGCCTGGGTACATGCACCAGCCCATTCCGGGTTTGCGGTTTGTTGAGCAATGTGTTCCTGTTCAATGATAAATGATGGAAGACCAATATTTAAAGCTCTTTGGCATGCGCTTATTGTTATGTTTCTGCATTCTGCAACCATACTTTCCATGGAATTTTCACTGCCTTCTTTAGGAGCTACTTTTATTATCGGGTTTACATATCCTGCTCCAATTTCCATATCATATTTTGTTTTTACAGGATGTTTTGCAAATCCAAAAACCATGTCGTCAGGACTTTCATATTCCATTTTTGTAAATCGTTTCATACAATCACCTACAGTTAATTAAAAGTAATTTCTTATAGTATATAAAGGGGTTGATTTTTCAAGTATGGTTGATATTTTTTTAGAATATTGGTGTGTCATATATTTCTTATTTTTTCTTGTTTTTTTAAAATAGGGGTTAAAAATAATATTAATTTTAAAAAATAGTTTTTATAAGGTTTTTTAGGATTTTATTTGATTTTATTGATTTTCGTTAAAACAATTGCTGATATAAAATTTATTTGAAATTTTTTAAAATATGTTTAAAAAATAAAATGTACTTGATAATGTTGTTCTTTTAAATCCAAAAGTTCAAGCTAGTGGATTATATTTAAATTCAAAATAAGGGAAATTTGTGGGGAAATTAAAACTAAAAATTAGAGTACTGGAGGTGCTTGCTCCAGTACTTATTCGGTATTATACTTTTATGTTAAGATTTGTTAATGGATATTGAACAAATCTTCATTGAGGTTTGAAAATGTATTAACAAATGATATTATACTAATTTGTTCATAGGGTGATAATCAACAGGTTCGGTTCCTAAAGGTTTTGCAGCTTCGGATATAAACATGTCTGTTTGAGCTACTGCTGGAAATGCTATGCTTGCATTTTCGATTGGTCCGAAAAGAACAAAGTCTCCTGCACACATTACTTGCACGATATTTGCACCAATATCACAAACAGTGAATGCAGTTTTGTTTCCTGCTTTTTTGTATTCTCTTAACCAGTCCCATGCGGATGGTACGTTGTGAATTCCTGATCCTACTGGATATCCCCATTTTGCTTTTTCAGCAAATGAAGTTCTCGCTGCGATACCTGCTCCCTGACCTAAAGGTGTAACTGCTGTATCCATCATGAATCTGTCAATTCCACATTCTGCAGCTACTTCAAGTAAACCTTTTTCGTATGCACCATCATCTCCATCTTCCCACATTGCCATTTTACCTTCAACGGTAGCATTCATTGGGTTGAATCCTAGGATAATTGAAGCAGAAATGTCTGTTTCAGCAAGTGCATCTAACTCGGATTTATCTGCAGCCATGTTGATTGAATTATATATTGCTCTTTCTGTTAATCCGGTTTCATCAGCGTACTGCGCACCAGCAACTCTTGCATCACCGGATGTTGAATCTATAAGGAAGGGAGCATCACAAATCTCTCCAATATATTCAATATATTTTGGAAGTGCTTCCACTGTTTGTCCGAAAACTTGTACAATGTATGGATTTCCGGTTATGTCGGAAATGGATGCCATATCATTTACTAATTGTTCTGCTCTATCTTTATCGAAATCTCCTGTTAATTCATCGTTAAGAATGTTGTGTCCACCATAGAATATTGTTCCTGCTAACACAGTAGGATATTCTCCAGGCTGACCACCCATTTTGACTCCTGCGAAGTCAAAAACTTCTTGTTCTTTATCAAATTTAAACATTTAATTTAACCTCGTTTATTATGACTTAACTTATTCATTTTAACTTTATAAAAATTCAAGTTAAGTCTAACTTATTATATTTATTTAGGTATATATAAACTTATCTGAAAATTTTATAATATTTTTAAAAAGTTTTAGTTAACTGTTTAATAGTTAAAATATATCTTGTAGTGCCTTATTTTTGACAGATATTTATTACATATAAAGTGTACTTGGTAATAAGTTCATTTTATCTTTATTTTTGAAATCGCATCATAAAATCTAAAAATAATTAATTGTCCATATTTAATCATGATTATTTTCTAAATTCGATGATTTAATCAATAATTTATAAAATAACGTATTTGGAATTAT
>R27__coassemble_862_pt1 | contig 16210 bp, 15 predicted proteins | sample R27__metabat2_low_PE_024 | metagenome-assembled genome bin R27
TTCTAAGATAGTTTTAAATATCTTGTTGAAGATAGTTATAAATACTTAAATTGTTTTAAGTGTAAATTCAAAAAAATGTGTGAAAATATGACAAATGAAGACTTTGCAAAAAAGATAAAGGATATTAGAACTAGACAGGACATGTCTATAGAAGATTTAGCCGAAAGAAGTGGCGTAAAACAGGAAGTTCTTGAAGCTATGGAAGCTGGTGAAGTAATTCCATCACTTACACCATTAACCAAAATGGCAAGAGCCCTTGGAGTTAGGTTAGGAACCTTTTTGGATGATACTCCCGAACTCGGACCTGTAATCACAAGAGGTGGGAAAACCGAAAACTCACTTTATTTCTCAGGTAGGGAAGATGTGACAAATGCCACCAACCTTGAATTCCATTCTTTAGGTGCAGGTAAAATCGACAGAAACATAGATCCTTTCTTAATTGATATTGAATTTGAAGAAGGGGAAAAGGAATTATCCTCCCACGAAGGTGAAGAGTTCATCTATGTTTTAGAAGGGCAAATTGAGGTAATCTATGGTAAAGACACTTTCACAATCGGTGAAGGCGACACAATCTTTTATGACTCAGCAGTACCTCACCACTTACACGCAACTGGAGAAGATTCCGCTAAGATATTAGCAGTATTATACACTCCATACTGAGGTTGATAAAATGAGTAAAATAACTTTAAAACCAAAAATAGATAGATTTTACACAGATGATTTGAATTTAAACTTGAAAACATTGCAATTGGGATTGCATTTATGATTTGCATTTTGGTTTAGTTATTTTATTGTTTAATTAATTTGAGGTGAAAGGATGTCAGAATTATTTACAGAATTGCCGTTAGGAAAATTTTTCGAATCAATGGTTGAAAAACAACCAGATCATGAATTTATCGTTTATCCGGATAGGAACTTAAGATTTACATATAAAGAATTTGATGAAAGAGTAGACAACCTGGCAAAAGGAATGCTAACTATTGGAATTGAAAAGGGAGATCATGTCGGTATATGGGCCAAAAATGTTCCGGAATGGTTGACATACATGTTTGCAACAGCCAAAATAGGTGCTACAATAGTAACTGTCAATACAGCTTACCAATCCCACGAATTGGAATATGTTTTAAAACAGTCTGATATGAAGGCATTGGCAATGACTGATGCGTTTAGGGATACAAGCTATTTTGACATAATAAACGAACTTGTTCCTGAACTTAAAACCTGTGCAAGGGGACACCTTGTGGCTGAAAAATTCCCTCATTTGAAATTCATTTTCCATGTGGGTCAGGAAAAACATAGGGGAATGTATAACACCAACGAGCTATTGCTTCTTGGAATGAACTATGACGATGACGAATATCAGAAAATCAAGGATTCAGTCACACAGCATGATGTAATCAACATGCAGTATACTTCAGGAACTGAAGGTTTTCCGAAAGGTGTAATGCTCACTTCCCGTAACATTGTAAATGACGGTTACTACATCGGAGAAAACATGAACTATACTGCCAAAGACAGGCTTCTATTGCAGGTACCTTTGTTCCACTGTTTTGGAACAGTATTGGGCGTAATGGCAGTAATCACTCACGGCTCAACAATGGTCGTATTGGAAGAGTATGACCCTCTTTTGGCAATATCATCAATTCAAAAGGAAAAGTGTACATCTATTTATGGTGTGCCTACAATGTTTATCGGTATGATGAATCACCCTATGTTTGAAATGTTTGATATGAGCTCACTTCGTACAGGTATCATGGCCGGTTCAACCTGTCCTGTGGAAACCATGAAGGACGCCATTGAAAAGATGAACATGAAGGAGATTACCAGTGTATATGGACTTACTGAAGCTGCTCCGGGTTTTACACAAACCAATGCTGCTGATTCATTCGAGAAAAAAATCAATACCGTAGGTAGAAAATTCCCTAATATTGAAGTTAAGATTGTAGATCCCGAAACAGGTGAGGAGGTTGGTGTCGGTGAACCTGGAGAAATCATGTGCAGAGGGTTCAATGTGATGAAAGGTTACTATAACATGCCTGAAAAAACTGCTGAAACCATTGAACCTGACGGATGGTTACACTCAGGAGACCTTGCAACCGTGGATGAAGACGGATATTACTCCATTGTCGGTCGTATTAAGGACATGATTATCAGAGGTGGGGAAAACATTTATCCTCGTGAAATCGAAGAGTTCCTGTTTACCCATGACTGCGTTCAGGATGTTCAGGTGGCCGGAATTCCAGATGAAAAATACGGTGAAATTGTAGGAGCATTCATTATCAAGGAAGAAGGATTCGATGAGGTGACTGAAGCGGATATTCGTGATTTCTGTATCGGAAGCATCGCTCGTTATAAAGTGCCTAAATATGTATTCTTTGTTGATGAATTCCCACTTACAACCAGTGGTAAAATCCAAAAATACAAATTAGGGGATTTGGGTCTTGAGCTATTGGATGAAAGACGCAAAAGAGGAGAGTTATAACTCTCTTTAATTATTTTTTTTAAAGTTTTCAAAATTGCTTTTAGCATGTAAAATTGTTCTTATTAATATTTCTAATAATCACTCACAAAAACAAAAAGTATTTATATAACATTATTACATATATTATACTGCACATTAAAAATGGGTATTTATTAACCACACCATTATTGAAATTTGACTCTATACGAACTTATCACTTTGAGGAGTTGATAACCATGACCCAATTAACAAACTGCATTGCCGGAATGGTAATGTTCTAATCACGTTTATCGTTGTTTAATCATTTTTTCATTAGTATATGTAGTTTCACCTTTTTAATGATTAGGCAATTTTTACTATCTGTACATGATGAGTAGCTGTTTAACAATCTTTCATTATGTAATATCATTTTATCTCCTATTCAATTTCACTGTTAGACAGCTACTGAACTTTTTTCAAATTCGGAGGTTAATCGTGATTCCAATTTTAGAGGAATATGCATACCTGCTGTATGTTCTTGAAATCATTTTGATTATGCTTGCTGCTGTAATTGTAATCCATGCGATTGTAGTAATGCTTTGGGGATATTCACAAACCTGAGATTTTTTGGTATATCTAAGAAATTTCTACCATAATGTCTACGGAATAGACTTTTAAACCATTATCATTGAGGAAAAAATATGAACGTATCTAGAAAAATTAATATAAATGTGCCTAAGACTGTTGAAAAAGCCGTAAACGGCAATGAGGATTTTCATTTCTATGTGGACGAGCTCACATCAAATGACTGCATGCCGACCTATGTGGGAAGGGCAGATGAAAAATACACCTTTGAAAGTATGGATGATGCTTTCTTTGAGTTTTTGGAAAGAAAAATCCATGAAAATGGAATATATATCAGAATGATACATGCAACCGGTGAAAGCACCTCTGAAGGTGCTGTGTTTACTCTTGAATGTGGAAACATGACAAAAACATTCAAAACTTCCAGTTCAGAGGTTTTGGTCTTTGAATTCGCTGACTTTGGAATCAAGGTTTTGAATGATGATGTAACTCTTGGAACTACTGTTGATGGGGGATGCCATCACACACCGTTCTTTGCAGAGTTCGGATCGGACAGGGGAAATAGGGAGTTCCTGTCGCTTGACAATCCTTTAAACAAATTCGTAATGGATTTGTTGTTGGAGATGATCGTTTTAGATGAATAATTATTGTGAGGTTACATGAGAGTTTGTTTGACTAAATTTACGGATGAAATCGCAGATTTTTTAACAAATGAAACATTGAAAGCAATAGACTATGGAATTTTGGACTTGCATCATATAAAAAATAGGGAACTGAGAAATGTTTTCTATTTTTTGGAAGAACTTTTGACTGTTGAATTGGAACTCAACTACCTGGAAAATAAAACAGGGATATTCAGGGTTTGCAGACGTGGCAATTTTTGGTATTACAAACAGGGAAAACATATTATCAAGGCAATCTGTTTGGATGAACTTAAAAAACAGGTAACTGTTGAAAATCGCATTTGGTATGTGTTTGATGAGGATTTGGCAAAAAAATACGGAGGCATTATATTTTGAAGGATTTGTTGTTTATGGTTGGCTACCTTGTAGCCTGCCTTGCTTTTGGAAGCATTTTAATATAAGGAGGTAAAGATGAATATAATTGATTTGGGAGCAATAGATAGGCTAGTTAAAAGAAATGAAAATCTTTTAACTTCTTTTAAGATAATTGATGATGTTGATGGTGATTTGGTGGTCAAAAATTTTGAAAAGAACGTATCTAACTTCAACGCAAAGGATGTGGTGATTCACAATAATGTGGTGGATATTGTATCGCCAGACGGTACGATTTCTGTTTCTTATTATTTTTCAGATTCATATTTGAAAAGTGATTTGAAAAGTATATTGGGTAAAATCAGAAGGTTTTGTCAAAAATCAGGTATTTGCTGTAGGGATTTTCATGAGTGATTCTAAGATATTGGTTTTTGAAGATGCAGATGAATTTTTAAAAGTTATTTCCAAACTGCAAAAAGCCTATGATGACAGTGAGGAAAACTAAAGTTATTTATTTAATTTTTAACAGATATTAACATAGTATGATTAATGAAGTTATTCTTTCACGACTTGACGAACTCATTGGAGATTATGATACTCCCTTTTTCAAATATCTTTTATACTCATATGATTTGAGCCTCGAGGAATGTGAGCTTATAGTATCAAAACTTAAGGACGACATTTCAGATGATGTCATTTCAAGTGATGATAATCTTGTTGAGGTTATTGAAGAGTATTTCAGACAAAAATGCATTGAAACAGAAAAAAGGGACAAATTGGAGTATCTTTCTTTTCTTATGAATAGTGAAAGTGACTTCTATGTTAAATTTTTAGCAAAATATGATGTTTCTTCCCGAGATTTGGACATAATCTACAATAAAATAGATGATAAGATAACCAACGAGAATATCAGTGATTTTGAAATCAAACGCAGTTTGGAGTATTATTTTTCAAATGCCGTAAAGCAGGATTCATATATCAGGAGTCTAGAACATATTGTAGGCAACAATTATGATTCATTAACTGTAGCGAGGGTCAAAAGGGAATATCCCAACATTTATGACGGCGATATCATTGAGATTACAAACGAGCTGTATGCTGAGATTCTGGACGGCAAGAACTTCACAAGCATCAAGGATGCATTTTTCGATAAGGTAATGCGCAAATCGGAATCCAAAAAGGCGGAAGCTATTTACAAATGGGAAAGTTTGGTTTTGGGAAATGGCGATTCATTCAATAAGCTGCTCGAAACCAAGCATCTAACCCTAGGCGATGGTGAGGTAATTAAAAAAGATGTCAGGTCTAAAATTCTAAATGGGCTGATATGTGCAGATAAGATTAACGGTGCATTCCTGACTATGTTGTGCATCAATTATGGTAGTGAATAAAATGAGGGTAAACAGCGTTTTTTCTTTTCTTGAAACAAAATTCAAGGATCTCTATGATTTGTGCACAGTCATGGAAAAGTTCATTGTCCTTGAAAACTACACATTGGCAATTGCAACGGCAAAGGTTATCCTCGATTTGTTCTGTCAGAAAACATCACAGGAACTGGTTTTTACAATAGATGTCTTCAATGACAGGTCCATACATTATACGATTAATGATGTTAAGGGAGTCTATAAACAGATTTTTGAAATAATCTATGAAAATTACTTCAATCCCCGTGAAGAATTTTTGGAAGTCAACTATGAATTTGACCTGAACTATATTCCAAAAGATGTCCGATTAACCAATGATGAGCTTTTCCTGATTTTGAACAATCTTAAAGTGGATTCCATTTCATCAAATGTCCTGGGAAGGGATGGCGATGATATGCTTTTTACAGAAGATATGCCTAGCGAAGAGCGAAGGGTAGCTCTGGAAATAATCAAAAACAATCTGAATAAGTTCATACATGATTTTATTTTACCTTTGGATTTGGTTGATAGTGAAGATAATGCATTAACCCGTAAGTTCAATTTTGAAGCACAGATAAAGTATGACTATTGCTTTGTAAAGGAAATTCCGCCCGAAATGGAATTGGATAAATATCAAAAGCGTGCAGTTGAATACGATGAAGGTAAACCGTTGGTCATTAATGCTGGTCCTGGAGCCGGAAAAACAAGTGTAATAATTGAAAGAGTCCTGCATCTTCTCAAAAATGCAGACCCGTCTTCAATTCTTGTCATTACATTTACAAACAAGGCTGCAGATGAGCTCAAGGAGCGTTTCAAAAAGGACACCAAACTGGACTTGAACGTCATAAACCAGATGAGGATAAGTACAATTCACAGCTATTGCAGGTCTGTGTTGTCTGATTTTTCTGAAATTCCATATAATCTGCTTAAAAGAGATTCTGAAAGAAATTTGTTTTTCAACAAGCACAAGGAAGAGCTTGGATTCACTGGTGAAGCATTTTTAAGAAGCTATGAATCGGCACATGCCCTTAAAAAATATGAGGAATATGCACTTTTTGAAGTGGATACTCAATCGCTTCTAGATTATGTCAGGAAAAACTTTAGGGTGTCTGATGAATACAGGGAATGGATTCGCCAATATTATGATTCAAATAACCAGTATCCATCCAAAAAGGAAATAAAATACAATAAGTTTGACGAGGATTTGTACAATGCTCGTTTTCGTCAGATTGTAGAGTCCTATCCTGATTGGATTGACCTTATGGAAAGGGAACACGTTTGCGACCAGAACTATCTTCTAATTAAAACCCTGGAGCTTTTGTCCAATCCAGATAATCTTTCCCGCGTGGAATACAAAAACATTTTGATTGATGAGTTTCAGGATACGGATGCCATTCAGATGCAGATATTTGAAAAGCTTCAAAGCATTGCAGATACATTTACTGTAGTTGGCGATGCAGACCAGAGCATCTACTCGTTTAGAGGAGCCAACCCAAAGTTTTTTACAGATTATGCAAACTCTGATGAATTTGAAAACAAGATTCTTGTAAATAATTATCGTTCAAGCTTTGACATCGTCGAATTCAATGAAAAGTACATTGAATCAAAAAGGCAAACTCAAAAGAATCTTAAGGCCAAAAATTCTCCTAAGATGCCGGTTTATTTGCTTGAAAGCAGGGATGACATTGAAGAATACAGGTCAATCGCTTTCATTATCAAAAATCTCTTGACCAATGGCAAAATCGAAAAGATGAGTGACGTTGCAGTTCTCTTCAGATCCCACAGGGATAAAAAGGAGATTCTTGACGTGTTTGACCGTGAAGGCATTCCATACTACCTTAAGGGGATTGACGATTTGATATATCAGGATGAAGTGAAAGCTGTTTTGGCACTTTTCTGGTATATATTGCCATTCAATCCAACATTGATTGCAAGGTATGGAGATGGAGGGCACTGGATTAATCTGCTTTCATTCACAGACAGGTACTACAAGTCCTCAAAGATTTTTAAACTTGATTATAGGACTATACAGGTTCTTGAGGAAATTGAATTCAAGTATCATCAGAATGTCGTAAGCTATACTGGAAAATATGAACCTCTGGTTGAAAACAAGCAGTCCAGATCTTTCATGGATGTTGTGCGTGATTATTCGGATAGGGTATTGGAAGATATCTTTAAAAAGACAAATAAGATTGACATATCTATTCTAAGTCGGGATGAACTTAGGAGCATAGGAATAGTTGATGAGCATGATTTGGACTTCTTTGCAAGTTTGAATGAAATTAAACGTGAAGTGTTTGACAGTGACATTGAACCTGGCAAAAAACCGACTTCTCTACAGGTCTTTTACAGGCTATTGAATGCTGCAGGATATCTTGAGGAGCTGTTTTCACGAAATGATTTTGAGGCAAGAAAGGCATCCCTCAACCTTGCGCTGATTTCTGGAATAATATCAGATTATGAAAACATTATGGGAAAGCATGATGTAATAGGTCTTTTCAATTACCTTCATCGTTCGCTTAAGTATTACAGCTGTCCGATAAATGAATATGAGGACAATTCCGAAAAGGTTCATATCATGACAGTTCACAAGGCTAAAGGTCTTGAATATCCCGTTGTCATTACTGCTTCACTTAAGGAAAACAAGTTTCCAATTGTATTCAGAAACAATAGGAAAGATGATTTTGAGCGTCCAAGCTATCCGACTCCAAACAGGTTTTTGAAATACAAGATGTCTGAAGAAGATGAAATAAATGCTCTTAATCATGAGGAAGAGCGCATAGTTTATGTTGCAAATACCCGTGCCGAGGAACTATTGATCTTGTCTGCAGTTCAATCAAGAATCAGCCATCCTATTCCAAGTGTTTTGGAAAGTTTTGAAAATGATTTTGGTGAAATCGCAAGAATTGAACCTGATGATGTTGATAAACTCAAGAAAGTAACTTCACATATGCATAGGGAGTCAAACCTGTTCAGACAGATTGAATTTGAAAATATCCTGGAGGACTATCTTAACTGTCCTTTGAAGTATAACCTTGAAAACAATCTATGCTATCAAAATCCCAAAAACATAAACAAATTCATAAATTCCAAACTGAAAGTTCTTCTCAATACGATTCACAATCCTAAGCTTCAAAAAGATTGGACTCGTGAAGATATTCATAATCTTGTGAGTGAAGTTGTAAAGTCATACAGCTTTGCATCCGAGTCAATGAAGAATCAGCTTAAGGAGCTGTTTGACCATATTGCGGATTATTGGTTGGATTATGGAAAAGAATATGATATTGTTGACTACAGCTATCCAGTGTCTCTTGAAATTGACGGATATGATGTCAATGGGATAATTGATTTGATCGTTAAGGAAAATAATGGTGGAGTAAATCTCATTCATTTCATTCGCTCTCGCGATGATATCCGTAACTATCATTATTTTTACATGGAAATTTTATCTTACTATGCATATGCCCTTCTTGAAAACGATGACTTTGAGATAAGTTCATTGCTTCTGCATGTTCTTGACGAAAACAAGCAGTATGAAATTTCATTTGACAAATCCAATAAATTTATTTTTGAGTATCTGTCTGGTATTGTAGGCCATATTGAAAGGGATGACTATCCTATTCATGAAGTCAACTGCAAAAACTGTGAATTCAATGGCATCACATGCATGTTTGAAAGCGATTTTGGCTAAAATATTTATTTTATTTAATTATAAATTAATATGATGGACATTGAAAACCTTGCATTGGAACTTGAAATTGATGAAAAAGATAATCACGTTAAAATAGCTATTGGTGATGTATCTACAAAATGGATTTGTAGAGATGACTTGTTCATAGAAAGGATTTGTGATGAAAATATTAACCCATTCTATAGGACACTGCATTTGACTCGTGAAATCGAAGTTAAAAACATTTTGGATAGGGGAATAGAACTTTTAAACCTGCAAAAATATGGCAAAGCCATAGAATGCTTTGATGAGGTAATATTTTTTGATGAAAATTATGCTGACGCCTTGTTTAATAAGTCACATGCTTTGTTTAATCAGGGTCACTTTGTAAAATCACTGCGTTTTTATAAGAAAGCTATTAAATCTGGTTATCCTAAAGATATTGAATACCATAAACTGCTTTTAAAAAAATCTTCCGAAGAAAGGGATAATTTTCCAAAAATTAAGAAAAATATCTATGCCGGAGACGAATCTGCAGCAAAAGGGGAATTTGAAAGGGCATTGGATTTCTATGACAAGGCACTAATTAACCCGTCGAAATTTAAAAGTAAGATTATCTATAAACTCTTAAATAAGAAGGGTTTGGTTTTGGTTAGACTCAATAGAATTGATGAAGCTTTAGCAAGCTTTGAAGCATCCAATCAGGCTTTGGATAATGGTCTTGCATATTTTGGCATTGGCTATTGCAGACATGCTTTAGGTGAAGACTGTGCGGACAGTCTAAAAAAGGCAGAAGGAATTGATAAGAAGTACTTACTTAAAAAAGCAATGATATTCAATGATATAAAACTATATGATGATGCATTGGATGCATTCAACTTATTTTTGCATAATCACTTTAGATTGGATTCAAGATTCAAGTCAGCAATTGAAGGCAAAATGACTGCTTTGGATAATTTGGATTTGGAAAGCACTTTTGAAAGGAAAATCCTCTTGCAACTCTAGAATGTTTTGACTGCAGATCAACTAACAATTTACTAACAAAATATTTATTAATAATTAACAACTATTATTATTTATATAATCTGGTGTGTTAATATGGATGATGAGACATTAAAGATATTTGCAAAAGTTCATATATCCTCTTATAGGCATAAAACTGTTCAGTCCCTTAAGGATGATGTTAAAACTCCAACTGAAATATCAAATGATACTGGAATTAGAAGAAATCACATGTCTAATGTTTTAAGGGATCTAAAGGATAATGGTGTTGTTGAATGCGTAAATGAAGAGGCTAAACGGGGAAGGCTATACAGACTGACTTCTTTGGGTGATGAAATTGCAGATAATTTGAAAGATTAATTCATTTTTTTAATAATATTATATTAAATTAAATATATTTCAATGACACTTTAAAATGTGTTAATTAAGAAAATAATCAATGTAAACTAATTCTTCAATACGTGACACAATATATAATGCATTATTAATTAAATGTTCCAATTGATATTTGATTATTTGTATAATTAATTACAAGGTAGTTATTCATAAATTTTTAATGATTTAATCTTTTTTAATCTTAAAAACTATAATCATCATTTAATATCAAGTATAGATAAACTTAAATAGTTTAATTAATCATATATATTTTTGGAAAGTTAGAATAGATGATGAAACCCTAAAAAATTTGCTTATATAAACATTAGTTCTTATCGTGTAAAAGTAATGAAAACATTAAAAGATGAAGTTAAAATGCCAACGGTAATTGTTAAAGATTTTGATATAGTGTCTAATCATATCTCAAAGGTTTTAAGTGAATTAAAAGAGGTTGGCATATTAGAATGTTTGAATTAAGAAGCAAAAGGGAGATTATATAGATTAACTGATTTAAGTGATGAAATAGTTGATAACTTAGCGGAATAAATCCGTTTTATGCAATTATGGAACTTTAAATCAAATTGAAAATAAGATCATTTACATCAAAAAGAAATATGTTGAACATAAATTAAAAAATTATTTAAAATTTGTCCTGTTTTTATCTATTGGTAATGTGGTTTAAATCGCAGGACATTTTTTGTGTATTCACAACAAAATTTTATATAAAATGTGTTATTTACAATCAAAATCATTATATCTATTATGAACATAATTATTATTAGGAATATAAAAAACTATGAAAATGGGGTATGATATTATAGACATCAATAGAAAAAAATCATTAATTCGTTCAAATGAACTCGATAAAATTGCTATTGATGATAATAAACATAAATCAAAGGTTAGAATTGGTTGCAGTGAATCTTCAAAAAGATTATATGAAAACAATAAAAATAAAATCTTAAATGAATTAAATGCATCACAGGAAGATTGGGAGAATCCTAAATGGCAATTGAAAAACCGTATTAGTGATGTTGATGAAATTTTGAAGTATACTGATCTTTCAAAAAAGGATTATGATGACATTAGAAAAGTCAGTGAAAAACATAGGTTTGCAATAACACCATACTACTTTTCATTGATTGACTTTTCCAATCCTAATTGTCCAATAAAACTACAATCCGTTCCAAGCATTAAAGAATTGGATGAATTCGGCCAATTGGATCCGATGTGCGAGGAGCAATCCAATCCATCCGGAAGAATTACAAGAAGATATCCAAACAAGCTAATCATTAATGTTACTAACGCATGCCCTATGTACTGCCGGCACTGCCAACGTCGCAGATTGATAGGCAACTTTGATAAACACACTCCCAAAGAATACATTGACGAATCCATAGAGTTTATAGCAAATCATGAAGCCATCAGGGAAGTGTTGGTTACCGGCGGAGATGCATTATTGCTTTCCAACAATCAACTGGAAAATATATTCGAAAAACTGTCCCAGATAAGCCATGTTGATGTAATAAGGGTAGGTACAAGAACTCTCGCAACCCTTCCTTTCAGAATTGATAATGATTTGGCAATTCTTCTTAGAAAATATAGGGTTCAGCTATCTACACATTTCAATCATGCATGTGAAATTACTCCTCAGGCTGTAAGTGCTGTTGATATGCTGGTCGACCATGGTGTACTTGTGAGAAATCAGATGGTATTGCTGCATAATGTAAACGACGACAAGTACTGTATCCAAAAAACCAATGAGGAGTTGCAGAAATATCGTGTAATTCCATATTATCTATTCCATCCAAAGGATGTTAAAAGCACAAAGCATTTCCAGGTTGACATTTCAAAAGGGTTGGAAATCATGAAGCATTTGGAAGGAAGAACAAGCGGAATGTGTAAACCTACATATGTTTATAATTCTCCAGGAGGGCTTGGAAAGATACCTTTAGTGCCGATGGAAAATATTGAACAGGTCAAAAACGGATATAAGCTCACAACATGGGAAAACAAGATTATCAAAAAGGATTTTGAAGATTAAGTAATTTTTCGTCAAAATTTCTTTTTATGCACTTTTTTTTTTAAATCTATTTTTTTTTTAATGTTTTGAGGATGTGACTCGAAGTCACCATTTCCAATCTTATCTACCATCTTTAGATGCCTTTCGTTAAATGAATCCCCAATCTTTAAGAGAGTTATTCTTTTACTATCGGATAAATAGAATATATTGTTCAGTTACAATAACTGTAACTGCTGCATTAAGTTAGAACACAAGACAGAAATAATGGAAAGAATTAATAACATCCATTTTTGACTGATTTACTGGATTGTTTAAAAAGTATCATTAATTAAAAAATTCTGTAATTCAAAAATATTATCAGTTGAATGATAGTATTCAATCGCTGTTTCATTGTCAGTTTTAACAGAAACTTTAAAATAATCTATAGTTATTTATAAAATATTCAATAAAATAATTATTATAATAATTGGAGGGGGGTTAAATCTTGTTTAATAAAAAATATTTCATATTAATTTTAATATTCTTGTCTTTATTTTGTTCAATTGCATCAATCAGTGCTGCAAATACTGTTTTGACTGACAATTCGAATAACAGCATTACAAATGAGTCCAGTTTACAACTTCCTCTTTCTTTTGATGAGGACATTAATCAAAAGGTTGATAATTCTTCGGATACAAATGATAATGTTTTAGCCAGTAATCAAAATACTGTTGAGAAATCCAAAAATTCAAGTGCAATCATTAAAAAAGCTCCTAAGGTATGGATTAATAAGATGATTGTTAAATCTGACAAGAAATTAGTTATAAAACTTAAATCAGATAAGAAAGGAAAAATCTATTATTCCACAAATGGTAAAAAACCAACTGTTCACAGCAAAAAATATACGGGCCCTATAACTTTAGCATCGAATAAGGTTTTAAAGTTTTTTGCTGTTTCAAAAGATGGAAGCAAATCAAAAGTTCATACATATAAAAGAATTTTAGGTAAAACTTCAAAAGGATATGTTGAAAAGCTCTACTTCGGCAATATGTCTTCAACAAAAACCATTGCATTAATTGTTGGAGTCCATGTTCAAGAATGCGAAATGCACAAGTCAATATACAAAAGCCTGATTAAGAAAAACAATAAATTAAAAAGAAAGTATGTGTTATATTACATTCATGTGACCAAAGACCAGAACAGTTATTCAAAAAGCAGAATGAATGGCCAAATATTAGGAAACAAATTCATAATAAAGGATATAGCTAATGAAAAACCTAAAATAACAACAGATATCCATGAAACAAGCTATAAGGCTAGCGGATACAAATATCCTAGATTCATCCATATGATTTCTAATAAAAACATTAAGACTGTCAAAATAAGTAAAAATCTCCATAAGAAATCTTCTCTTTATTTAAAAAGGCTGCTAAAATTGACACCTCACATTAAAAGATATGATCCGCAGTTGGGTTCAAGTCCGGCCTATATTACTGTACCTATTGCAAATAAGGGTTTAGTTTCTTATATCTATGAAACAGAAAGCGATTACTCAAAAACCGTTAAACAGACTTATGCAGACAAATATATTAAAGCTTTGGATAAAGTCAATTTGTCCTTTTAGCTTTAATTTTTATTTTTTCATGATGCCGTAACACTGATGGGGCTATTTTTGGAGTTAATTAATGTTTTTTTTTAAATAGTGTATGTGGCATGAATCACTATTTTTTCTTTAATTTTATATGCTGTGAAGTACAATCTTTATTATGGATATTAATCTTTGTTGTTGTTTTATTTATGTTTTTGAAAGATTATAATATTAATTAAACTATGTTGGTCCTTAATAAACGAGAAAAACAACTAAAATAAGAAAAAATATAAAAAACACAATAAATTAAAAATTTGTGTGACATCCTCGTTTTTAAATTGTAAAAATAATTTTTTGATAGCTATTTATTTTTATACTTAAAGAATATATATTTATATTGTAATGTTTTTATTTTATGAACAGATTACATAAAAAATGTTGTTTTGGAGATGTTTATGTGAAGAAGACAAAGATTATATGTAGTATTGGTCCTGCATCAGATTCATTTGAGGTCATGAGTGAAATGGCAAAAAATGGAATGGATTGTGCACGTATCAATCTCAGTCATGCTACAACGGAAAGCATTTTAAAAACATTGGATGTTATAAGGGATGTGCGTGAGGATTCTGGCATTCCAATCGCTGTAATGTATGATACCAAGGGGCCTGAGTTTAGAACATTGGAATTTTCCTCTGATGGTGTGATGCTTCATAAGGGCGATACCATTAAAATGAGCAAAACATGCATAAGAGGAAATAGGGAAGAATTTGGCGTTAACCACAGCGATGCGATTGACCTGATAAATGTGGGTGACAAGGTACTTATAGACAATGCCCTTCTTGAGTTGGAAGTCATTGACAAGAAAAATGATTATGTGGTGTTGAAGGCATTGGGTGACGGAAAGATTCAAAATCACAAGTCAATCAATGTTCCCGGTGTTGATTTGAAACTGGATTTTATGAGTGAAGTCGATAGGAAAGATATTGCCTTTGCGGCAAAGCATGCCTGTGATTATTTGGCATTGTCTTTTGTAAATTCAAGGGAAGATGTGATTGAAGCTCGAAAAATTATCGATGAATCCGGAGGAGATGCGCTTATCATTTCAAAGATTGAAAGCCACAGAAGTATTGAAAATATTGATGAGATAATTGATGTGTCAGATGGTATTATGGTGGCCAGAGGAGATTTGGGAGTTGATGTTCCGATGGAAGAGCTACCTATACTTCAAAAGAACATTATTGAAAAATGTCGCCAGAATGCCAAGTTTGCTATTGTCGCCACTGAAATGCTGGCTTCCATGAGTGATAATTCAAGGCCTACAAGAGCAGAGGTTTCCGATGTGGCCAATGCAATATTGGATGGAACAGATTGCGTGATGCTTTCTGGAGAAACAACCATTGGGAAATATCCAATAAATTCAGTTGAGACAATGAGCAAAATATGTAAATATGTGGAATCCACCATAGACTATACAAAGTATGTTGATTACAGGGGAACAATAGGCATTAGCGATACAATAGCCAAGCTTGTTGCAGATGCCGTTGAATACTCCGATATCAAATTGATAGTTGCACCTACTATCAGCGGATTTACGGCTAGAAGAATCAGTAATTTTAGACCGGACACCATAATTTTGGCTTGCTGTCCTTCAAATCACATTGCAGAAAAGGTTGTCTTGAACTTTGGTGTCAAGCCGGTAGTGACTGAAATTTATGAAAGTAATCATGATATGGTTGAAAATTTTAAAAAAATTGCTCAAAATGAATTCAATCTCGATAAAGGGGATTTGATAGTGGTTACTGGAGGATACCCAGTAGGAGAGCAGAAAAAAACAAATTACTTGTGGATTGTGGAGATATAACTGGCAATTTTTGCAATATCTCTATATTAAAACAAAAACAGCTTTGAAATTATTATCTTTAGGATGTCTTTTGACATTAACTGCAGGGAAATTGAAAATCAGTTGGATTTTAAGCTGTTTATCTTTAAAATGCAAGAATGCCACAACTTCTGCAAGTTGTGGATGAATTGCACTTATTGGGTGTACTGTATTTTTTTAATTAATTTTATTGTGTTTTATTTTATTTGCGTTTTTTTGGAGGCTATTTTATGTCATGAATTTTTATTCAGTATACTTTTTTGTTATTGGATTA
>R27__coassemble_867_pt1 | contig 16162 bp, 22 predicted proteins | sample R27__metabat2_low_PE_024 | metagenome-assembled genome bin R27
AAAAAATAGGCATGGCCTAAGAATCTCCGGCTTCTACAAGCCGGAGAGGTTCAATTATAAATATAACAGGCAAACAAATACACAAAACCATCCAGAATACGGTTCAGAAATCCAAAAACAATGAACCAAATAATTGAAAAACAAGAATATAATTCGTTATATCAAAAAAATAGTGCCGGCCACACCACACGGTGCGACCAAAACATTCAAAAAAATTGCATTAAACGATTTGTTAACTCAGTGACTCAACCATATTTACAAGTGTATCCATATCATAATGAGTACTTAGAACCATAACCATTTCAACGTCTTTGATTCTTAAAGCTCCATTCAATTCATTTGCACCGATTTTATATATATCGCCAGTTTTTGTCACATTAGCACCTTTATCTTTTAAATCTTTAAGGGTTTTATTGACTAATGAGTCATCCACATCAGAACTCATTAGATATGTGACGTTCATATCGTTTGCAGAGTCAGAATATGATACTGCATCATCTAAAAGTCCGCCTGATGAATCGGTTTTTTTGAATGTTGCGTTTTTAGGAACTTTCAACTTGAAATGGCCGTCAAAGTCATGGTCCACAAGTTCTACTGCAGCAGAAACTCCACCCATTACAAGACCGAGTGTTGCCAAAACAATCAATATTGCGAATATCTTTTTCATATTGTATCTCCTTTAATATAATTTGACCGCTTTGAGGACAATGCATATCAAAAAGTTCAACTGAACCATACTGAAAGCAAATGCCCTTGTCTAGCCAAGTTACTCTTATCAGCCCATTTCATCACCAATTATGAAATTGATGATAAGTGCACTAATAATATAAATATATATGAAAATTCATTATATAAATTACTTTTTAATTAAACATATGTCAAGTCACTTAAAACTGAATCTATGATTCCTTGAAAATTTGTCCAATGGAAATTTTGACGGACATCCAATCATTAAAACTTTAAATATTTTGAATGATAATAATATGTTTAGGTATTACTATGAATGATAAAATAATTTTAGGACTTCCAAAGGGAAGTTTAAACAATGTGAAAAGAGGAAATACTCACCAATTATTTGTTGATGCAGGTTATGAAGTCAAAGGATATGAACCTGGTGATGAATCTTATGAAATTGAAATCTTAAATGATGATGATATTGTAGCATTTTTAACCCGTCCCCAATCCACTCCTGTTGAGTTGAATAGGGGAATGGTTGATATTGCAATTGTTGGTGAAGATTGGATTAAGGAAGAATCAGTTTTAAGACCAACAAATACTGTAAAACTTGGGGATTTGGACTACGGTAAAACACGGTTGATAGTTGCAGTTCCTAAGGAATCTCCATATGATAATCTCTCAGACTTTTTCAGAGCAAATAAGGATAGAAAAACTCCAATTTTATGTTTCACTGAATATCCTAATTTGACCAGAAAATTCATCATGGAAAATGAAGTATATCAGGAAATGTATGGTGATTCAGTGCCTTTTGTCCAAGTTAGGGGATTGACTGACGGTGATAATGAAATGGTTCAGGTCATTAATTCTGATGGAGCTACTGAAGTTTACATAGCTAAAGGTGCGGATTTCATTGTTGATAATACTCAAACAGGAAGCAGCTTAAGAAAAGCAGGTTTAAAAGAGATTGAAACCATATTGCATTCTTCAGCAGGTCTTTATGCTAGTGAAAAATGTACTGGTGAAAAGCTCAAAAAAGCTCAAATGATTTATGAGCAGTTATTGGGTGCCATAACAGCTAAAAAATATTTTGATGTAAAATTCAATATTGCAAACTCAAAAATTGAGGAAGTTTCCAATTATCTGGTTGAAAACAAGTTATGTGCTGATGAACCTACACTTACTCCAGGTTCTGACTTTTCACAGATTAACGTGTTAATTCCTAAAGCCAAATTCCCTGAAATGATTGATGCTATTAAAGGTTTTGATGCAACTTCCATTATCAGAAATGATTTGAAACAGTTAGTTGAATAATCATTTATTTTCTTTATTTTTTTTAAATATTTTTTAATATTATTGTTTTCCAATTTCAACTATCATTATTTATCATTAACATTTATAAAGTATTTCAAACATATTTAATAATAATTAAATTATTTATTATGGGGATAAATATGTTAACATCTGTACAAAAAGAAATTTTACAAACCCTAATTAACTTATACCAGTCTTCCAATGGTAAATCAGTCAAGGGTGAGGATATTGCAGAGGTCATGGGCAGAAATCCTGGAACAATTCGTAACCAAATGCAATCCTTAAGAAGTTTAGGTTTAGTTAAAGGTGTACCGGGTCCTAGAGGAGGATACAAACCAACAATTGAAGCTTATCACTCTTTAAACATTTCAGTTTCTGATAAGGATTCAAAGGTACCGATTTATAAAAATGGAAAAAGGGTGGAAGATGTTTCTGTTGCTAAAATAGAATTCACTAGTGTTCCTCAACCTAGCGAATGTGAAGCGGCAATTAAAATTTTAGGAAGCATTAAAGATTTAAATCTTGGAGATATCATCAGTATTGGCCCAACACCCGTAAATAATTTAGGAGTTATTGGTGAAATTGTAGGAAGGGACGATATGGACAATATTTTATTGGTTGATACCACTACAATCAGAAGTATTCCAAAACAAACAGTCGGAGATATTGCAAGCAGGGATGTAAAATCATTTAAAATTGATTGCTCTGTTAAAGAAGCTGCTAAAAAGCTAGTCGATAATGAAATTGATGGAGCACCTGTTATAAAAGATGGTAAAGTTGTTGGAGTATTTACATTAACTGATCTTGTTCAGGCAATAGCTGATGATAATGAAAACAAAAGTGTTGGAGAGTTAATGTCTACAAATGTGGTAATTGTTAATGAAGATTTAAAAATAGCTAACGCAATTGAAGTAATGCTTAAAAAATCTATTTCCAGATTGATTATTGCAGATAATGATAATAATTTACTTGGAATTGTTACAAGAACAGATTTAATTAATATTATTACTAATTTAGAACAATTTCCAATTGTAACCAATTAATTTTTTAGTGATTTAATGAAGGTAAATCAAATTAATGTCAATCAAGATATGAAAGTATCAGATTTATTAAATCAGTTTGATGAATCTGGTGTTTTGGGTGCGGGTAAAGTAGCACGTGCTTGTAATATATTGGTGGATATGATTTTAGATGAGGATATGAGCGTATTTTTAAGTTTAGGTGGTCCTTTAATACCTGGGGGTATGAGAAATATTGTCACAAAAATGATTAATGAAGGCCATGTTGACTTGATTGTAGCAAGTGGTGCAAATATTACTCATGACCTTGTTGAGGCTTTTGGAGGATCTCATTATCGGCATGAAGGAAAAGATGATGAAGAGCTAAATGAAGAGGGTATAGGTCGTATTGCAGATATTAATGTTGGATCTGATGATTTTACAATTTTTGAAGAGGAAATCATTAAAATCTTTGAAAAAATTGCTTCAAAAAAGAAAGTTGTTTCAATTCAGGAATTGCTCTATGAAGTAGGTTTGCAGGTTGAGGATGAAAACTCATTTGTTGCAACTGCTGCAAGAAATGATGTTCCGATTTTCGCACCGGGGCTTATTGATTCAATGATGGGTCTTCAATTATGGATTTTTTCACAGGACCACGATTTCACGATAAGTGCTGCAGGGGACATGCCTTTATTGTCAGATATTGTTTTTGATTCTAAAAAAGTAGGTGCAATCCTTTTAGGCGGTGGCCTTACTAAGCATTACACTTTAGCATCAAATGTAATTAAAGGTGGTCTTGATGCTGCTATTCAAATTACGATGGACAGGCCTGAAGCAGGTAGTTTAGGTGGTGCTCCACTTGAAGAGGCAAAATCATGGGCGAAGGCTAGATGTGGATCCAGTCTTGCAAGTGTTGTTGGAGATGTTACCGTTATTTTCCCATTGATTTATGCTGCTGCATTGGATAAAATCAGCAATGATTAAATGAGTTAGATTATTTTAGTATTATTATTATTTTATGGGTTTTAGGCAATATTACAGAAAATAATGTCTTGAATTTATTTTTGAACATCGCTATGTGATAAAAAGTTGTATTATTAATTGCTTGCGATTGTGGTGTATTTAATATTTGGATTTTTTTTTGATTTTTTATATTTGATGAAAGTTTGAATTAAAAAAAGAAGTAAAAAGGAATTTGAAATTCCTTTAAATTTAGTCGTCTCCGAGATCAATACCCATTTTACCTGCTACTCTTGCGAGTAATACAGTAACAATAACAGCAATAATGGTTACAACTATAGCATATATGAATAAACTTGGAAGAGCATCTCCAGTACCTATAAATTGTTCGATTAATTTTTGAATAGCGCCGTTCCATGCTAAACCTGCAACGAATGCGAATGCAGTTGTAATCAATCCTAAAATTGTTTCCATAATTAATTTTGTTACTTCGTTTGCCATGATTTATTCCTCCATTTAAATAAATTTGTTCAAAGATAATAAGAACAATATTATTTTTATTTCTTTTAATTAAAATAGTTTAGTTTCAATTCAATGATTCTATTAATTTTTCACATGCTTCTTTTGGATTATCTGATTCGTAAATACTTCTTCCAACAATAATTGCATTTGAATATTCCAATGTTTTTTTACCATCTCCTCCTTGCTTTCCAACACCTGGAGAGATGATATATGAATCTTTTCCAACAATATCGCGAATATCTGATAATCTGTCAAGCCTGGTTGCTGGTGCAACATAGTTTGTGATTCCCATATCAACACCCATCTGAGCTATTGCATCGGCATTTTTTTGCAGAAACATTTTAGCTCCAGGATGTGACATTTCTGTCAGTAGGAACAGTTCTTTTCCATGTTTATTTGCCATGTCGAGACATGCCTGTACGCTGTCAGATCCGACAAAGCCGTGGCATATGATTGCATCTGCTCCCGCTTTGAATGTTTCATCGCAGATTTTTTTGTTTGTTGCATCAATGTCAGCCACTTTAAAATCACATATTACTTTAAATCCAAATTTATCTTTCAGTTTGTTTATTATTTCAAGGCCTTCAGCCAGTGCCAGCGGATATCCAATTTTAATTGTATCTATGTATTCTTTAATGGAATCGCAAATTTCAATAGATTCACTTTCACTCATCACGTCAAGGGCTAAAATTAAGTTGTTTTTTATGTTCATGTTATCATCTTTTGGCATTTTTATATTAAAATAATTAGGTTGTCCTAAATTTTGTTTAATGTATTACTAATAATATTTACATATAATAAGGTATATAATATCATTATCAATAAAACTTTAATAAATTTTAATTATATTTTAAATTTTTATTGAGTTATATATCAATTAATATTGATAGGTTATTTGGAGGAAATTATTTATGCATATTATGGAAGGATATTTACCATTGAACTGGTGTATTATATGGTTCGTCATATCAATCATCGTTGTTGCATTTGGTTTATATCAAATTAAGAAAATCGTAGATGAAACCCCTGAATCCAAAGCTTTACTTGCAGTAAGTGGTGCATTCATGTTCGTCTTATCATCTTTGAAATTGCCTTCTGTTACTGGAAGTTGTTCTCACCCTTGTGGTAATGGATTAGGTGCAGCATTATTTGGTCCTGCTGTAACAGCAGTACTTGCAACTATTGTACTTTTATTCCAAGCATTATTACTTGCTCACGGTGGATTAACTACTTTGGGTGCAAACATATTCTCTATGGGTATTGTCGGACCATTAGCAGCATGGTTAATATATAAAGGTTTAACAAAAGCTAATATTTCATCAACTGTTGCAATTTTCTTTGCAGCATTTTTAGGTGACTTATTAACTTACGTAGCTACTTCATTCCAATTAGCTTTAGCTTTCCCTGCTCCAAGTTTTGGATCAGCATTAACAAAATTCTTAGTTATTTTCGCAGTAACTCAAGTACCATTAGCTATTGGTGAAGGTCTCTTAACAGTAATTATATGGGACAGATTAAAAGCTTACAAACCAAAATTATTAGATAAATTAGGTGTTTTAGCTCCTAATGAAGCATAAGGTGATATAAATGAAAACATCAACATTAATTATATTGGCTGTTGTTTGTGTCATATTATTCATTGCACCATTAATAATGTTTAATGGTCATGGAGAAGATGATGGATACTTTGGTGGTGCAGACGATGCCGCTGGTGAAGCTATTGAAGAAACAGGTTTCAAACCTTGGTTTTCATCTATATGGGAACCACCTAGTGGTGAAATAGAAAGTTTATTATTTGCTCTTCAAGCAGCTATAGGTGCAATCATTATTGGTTATGCATTTGGTTACTGGAGAGGACAAGGTAAAGAAGAATAATTTGATTCTTCTTTTATTTTTTCTTTTTTTTAAAGTGATTTTATGAAATTTGATATGGATTATATTGCTCATCACAATGAATTAACAGAATTCAATCCTTATTTTAAATTGTTTTTAACAATTATTTTGTTAATTGTTACATTAGCGCTTGATAATCTATATTTTGACGTATTCATTTTTGTTGTAATGTCTATTGTCATTTTAGCAATTGCAAAAATCAACTACAAATCCTATTTAAAATTCCTGTCAATTCCAATGGCATTTCTTGTTATTACTTGTATCTTTTTACTGTTCTTCTTTGGAAAAGGCGAGGTAATATATGAAACAGGAATACTTGGCATAGTGGTCACTGACGATTCATTTCATTATGCGGTTTATACATTTATGCGTGTAGTGGGTTGTTTACCTTCTTTAGGTTTTTTAGCACTTACAACACCAATAGCAAAGATTTTAAACTGTCTTAGAACTTTGAAAGTTCCACAAATATTAGTTGAAATTGCCCTTTTAATGTATAATGCAATATTCATATTCTTAAATGAAATCGATACTATGCAGAAAGCCCAAAACTCTAGGTTGGGATATCATTCATACTGGACTTCATTCAAGTCTTTAGGTGCTCTTGCCAGTACCATATTTTTAAGATCCCTTGATAAAAGTGAAACATTACAATATTCTCTAGATTCTAGAGGATATACAGGTGAACTTCCTGTTTATGTGCCACCAAAAAAGGAGGAGTAATATGTTAGAGGTAAAAAATATTAAATATGCTTATAATGCTGATTATCAGGCTCTTAAAGGAGTTAGCTTAAAGGTTGAAAGGGGAGAAATGGTTGCTCTCTTAGGTAAAAACGGTGCAGGTAAATCAACTTTGTTTTTACATTTAAATGGGATTTATGAACCTGATGAAGGACAGGTTTTCATAGATGGTGAAGAATTAAAATATGATAAAAAGTCTTTACTCAAATTCAGACAAAAAGTTGGTATTGTATTCCAAAACCCTGATGACCAAATTTTTGCCCCAACAGTAGAGGAAGATGTGGCTTTTGGACCTCTTAATTTAGGTTTGCCTATGGAAGAGGTTCAAGACAGAGTTGAAGAATCCCTTGCTCGTGTTGGAATGAGTGGCTTTGAAAAAACAGCTCCGCATCATTTAAGTGGAGGTCAAAAGAAAAGAGTTGCTATTGCGGGAATTCTTGCAATGAAACCTGAAGTTATGGTTTTGGATGAACCTACTGCAGGTTTGGATCCTCAGGGAGTAGTTAATCTTCAAAAATTATTGAGGAATTTAAATGATGAAGGAATTACAATTATTATTTCTACTCACGAAGTGGATTTAGTTCCAAACTATGCTCAGAAAGTTTTCGTCTTGGTTGATGGATTATTGATTGCTGAAGGCACTCCTAGAGAAATATTTGCACAACCTGAAATATTAGAACAAGCTAATTTGAAAGTTCCTATTGTCACTGAATTATTCCAGGACCTTGAAAAGGAAGGATATGACATGAATGGGGATTATCCGTTAACAATTGATGAAGCTAAGAATAAGTTTTTAGAATTGTTAAACAAAAACTAATTTTTTTTAAATCAGATTTTTTTCATAATTATACTAATCAAAGTATTACTCAAAGTATTAATTCATAATACTTTTTAATTATTAACTAAACATTTATATTATTAAAAACATATTTTTTCATAAGGTGAATTTATATGAGAATTGGAATTTGCGACACTACATTTGCACGCTTTGATATGGCTTCAGCAGCTATTGATGAGCTTAAAAATAATGCTTATGATTTAAAAATAATTCGTGAAACTGTTCCTGGTGTTAAGGACTTGCCTGTAACAGCTAAAATTCTCATTGAAGAAGAAAATTGTGATATTGTAATGGCACTTGGAATGCCAGGCCCTATGGAAAAAGATAAGATGTGTGCTCATGAGGCATCAACAGGTCTTATCAATGCACAGCTCATGACAAACACTCATATTTTGGAAGTATTTGTCCATGAGGATGAAGAGGAAGATCCTGTTGAACTTGCAAAGCTTGCCGAAAACAGGGCACGTGAACATGCTCAAAACCTAATTAAAATGATGTATCACAGAAAAGCAATGAGAAAAGAAGCTGGAATGGGAATGCGTGAAGGAAAAGAGGATGCAGGACCATTATAATTAAAGGTGTAAAATGGAATATGAGATAACTGCCGAAGATAAGAATGCAACATATGTGGTTCTTCCGGCATATAATGAGGCAACAAGAATCCAACCTGTATTGGAATCTATTGCAGAGAAAGGATATAATATGGTCATCGTCAATGACGGTTCAACAGACAATACTTTGGATGTTATTCTTGAATCTAAAAGAAAATATCCGAATCAAATTCATGTCTTTTCTTTGATGATTAATCGTGGTGTGGGTGTTGCTACACAAACAGGCTTTGATGCCGTTTTGAATTTTAATCCAAAATATGTTGTCAGTATGGATTCGGACGGTCAGCACTCGGCCGATGATTTGGATAAGGTAATAAAACCATTGGTTACAGGTGAAGCTCAGGCTGTTATTGGTGTAAGGCCACTGGAGGATATGCCTAGAAGCAGAAATTATGCCAATGCAATCATGAATTTTTTTACAAAGATTTTTTATAGGGTGGATGTAAGCGATTCCCAAACAGGTTTCAGGGCAATTACCAGAGATGCATTGGATAAAATTACCATTAACGCTACTGGATATATCATATCTTCAGAATTCATACGTGAAATCAATGACAATGATATTCCATTTGCAGAAGTTCCAATCGAAACAATATATACTCCTGAAACTCAGGCAAAAGGAACAAATACTACTGCTGCAATAAAAATATTGCTTCAGATGATTAAACATCAATTTTAAGGTGATAATATGTTTTTATATTCTTTAATATTTCCAATAATTTCCATTATAGCGATAGTTTGGTTTACACTCAGATATTTAAGGGGAAAACATTCTGCAGTTACAACTGCATTGTGGGCTCTTTTCTGGATTATTGTAGCAATATTTTCACTTTTCCCAAATTTAAGTAATCAATTCGCTAAATTAGTGGGTATAACTCGTGGTTTAGATTTTATTATCATTTTAGTATTCATAGTATTGTTCTATACTATTTTAAGACTTTACTTTATTGTTGATAAACTGCAGAATGATTTGAATACTGTTGTAAAACAGGTTGCAATACAAAATGAAGTTACTCTTGATGATGAAGAGGAATAATCCATGTTATATTTTAGAGGATGCACTGCAAGGGAAAAACAAATGGGCATTGCAAAAGCCACTGAAAAACTTCTTGAAGTTGCAGGTATCGATTTTCACACATTGGATGATGAAAAATGTTGTGGATCTGTTTTACTTAGAACTGGTTTTGTCGATGAAGCGCAAGAGCAAATCAAAAAGAATACTAAAATTTTAGAGGGAGAAAGCATTATCACTTCCTGTGCCGGTTGTTATAAAACTTTAAAAGATGATTATGAAGGTTTGGATGTAGTTCATATTTCACAGCTTTTATATGAACTGATTAAAGAAGGCAAACTTAATTTTTCTAAAAATAATCTGAATGTTACTTATCATGATTCCTGTCATTTGGGTCGCCATTGCAATGTTTTCGATGAGCCTAGGAAAGTAATAGAATCTGTTGCAAACCTGATTGAAATGGAAAATATCCGTGAAAACAGTCTGTGTTGTGGTGCTGGTGGGGGTGTAAAATCAGCATATCCTGAAATTGCTGATGAGATGGCATCCTCAAGGATAGGTCAAGCAAAGGAAACAGGTTGTGAAACATTGGTTACTCCATGCCCTTTTTGCAAACTCAATCTTGAAAATGATGATATTGAAGTTTTGGACCTAACTGAATTTTTAGTAAAATATGGTGATGTAAATGGAGAGCAGTGAACTTGAAACAATGAGAAAATCTTTCAGTACAGTTAAAAAAAGATCAGGTACTATTAAAGACTCACCATCCACCAAAAAATTAATTAAAAGAGTTCAGGAAATTAAAAAGTTCTCCATTGAAAACAATAAAGAATTTTTCAATCAGACATTGGAATCATTTAAACGCAACGATATTGATTTTAAAATTGCAGATTCATCAAAGGATGCATTGGATATTATTGATGAATTGCTTGTGGAATATGATTGCAGTACAATTGCTAAAGCCAAATCAAATACATTAGGTGAAATCAATCTTAAAGCACATCTTAAAGGAAGTAACATTGATGTTGTCGAAACTGATTTGGGTGATAGGATACTACAACTTAAAAAGACTGATAATAAACCTGTTCATCCAACAGGTCCTGCTTCTCATTTAAATATTTCCAAGATTGCGGATATCGTTAACGATTCATTGGATGTTAATGTTGACCCTGAAGCTAGGGAAATCATGGAAATTGTCAGGCATGATGTGTTGAAACGTCTTGAAAATGCCAATGTAGGTATAAGTGGAGCCAATGCAATAGCTGCTGAAGAAGGCTCTCTTGTAATGGTGCATAATGAGGGCAATATTTCAATAGTTTCACTAAAAGATTTGCATATAATTGTAGCTGGAATTGATAAGATTGTACCTTGTCTTGAAGACGCAATATCAATTGTAAAACTAGAAACAATTTTTGCAACAGGCAATTTTGTAACATCATATATGAATGTAATATCAGGGCCATCAAAAACAGCCGACATTGAAAAGAAACTCTTAAAGAACATGTATGGTGCTGAAAAAGTAGTTGTCATTCTTTTGGACAACGGAAGAAGTGAAGCTACTGATGAATGTCTTTATTGCATAGGGTGTGGAAATTGTGTAGTTCACTGTCCTGTATATAATGCCGTTGGAAATGAATTTGGTTTCAATAATTATTTGGGCGGTCGTGGAGTGGCAATGTCCAAGTTTATTGAAGATGAAGAGACTTGCTATGATTCTGGCCTTTATATGTGTACTTTATGTGGATTATGTACTTTAAACTGCCCAGTAGCTATTCCGACAAATGAAATAATTGAAAATATGAGAAAATTATCTGCTGAAGTAGGATTCTATCCGAAGGCTCACGGCAAAATAAAAGAGAATATTTCTAATAATGATTCTCCATATTAACTACTTTTTTTTAAAAAAACAATAGTATTATAAGTAATAAGAAAGTAATATTAATATATTATAATATTATATTTTATTGGAGGAAATTTATGCTTCTATTAATAAGTCCTATAAATCGTGAAGAGGCTCTTGAATCTATTGAAGGCGGGGCAGACATTGTTGATGTAAAAAATCCTAAAGAAGGTTCTTTAGGTGCTAATTTCCCTTGGGTTATTAAGGAAATCAGGGAATTGACTCCTAAAGATAAACTTGTTAGTGCTACTTTAGGTGATGTGCCTTACAAACCAGGTACAGTTTCCCTTGCGGCAATGGGTGCTCATGTTTCTGGAGCTGATTATATTAAAGTTGGATTATATGGAACAAAAGACCATGATGAAGCGGTTGAAGTCATGGAAAATGTTGTCAAAACTGTTAAAGATGTAAGTGAAGATACTATTATTGTTGCAGCAGGATATGCTGATGCTCATCGTGTAGGTGCAGTAGGTCCTATGGAAATTCCAAAAGTTGCTAAAGATGCTGGATGTGACCTTGCAATGCTAGATACTGCTGTTAAAGACGGTCATACATTATTCGATTATTTAGATATTGATCAATTAAAAGAATTTGTAGAAGAGGCTCATGGTTATGGTTTATTGACTGCGCTTGCAGGATCCGTTAAAAAAGACCAATTAAAACCATTAAATGATATTGGCTGTGATGTTGTCGGTATCAGAGGAGCTGCATGTGTGGGTGGTGACAGAAATACTGGTAAAATACACCATACTGCAGTAGCTGAGCTTAAAGAATTATTGGATTCATTCTAATCAGGTGTAAATTATGTCATTTTCAAAAAAAGTTCAAGAAGCAAGAATGTCTTATACTTTTGATGATTTTCTCTTATCTCCTAATGCAAGTTATGTGGAGCCTAAAGATATTGACACTACCATAGAATTAGGTAAGGGAATTAAATTAAATATTCCAGTACTTAGTGCAGCTATGGATACTGTAACCGAAGCAGACCTTGCAATCGCTATGGCTCAACAAGGTGGTATAGGAGTAATTCATAGGAATATCTCACAAGAAAGACAAGTTGAAGAAGTAAAGAACGTAAAAAATGCTGAAGATTTAACTATTCGTGATGTTATTACTATTCCTCCAGATTCCACTGTTGCTGAAGCTCAATCTTTAATGCATGATGAACTTATAAGTGGTTTGCCTGTTGTTGATGGTGATAAAATCATGGGTATTATCTCAAAAAGAGATATCAGACCAGTTTTAAAATCAGAACCATCCACAGCAATTAAGGATATAATGACATCAGATGTTGTCACTGTTGATGAAGGAGTTTCTACCGAAGAAGCGTTAAATGTTGCATATGAAAATAAGGTTGAAAGACTTCCTGTCGTTAATGATGGTAAATTAGTTGGAATTATTACCATTAAGGATATCTTAAACCAAAATCAATATCCGAATGCTGCACGTGACGATAATGGAAACTTTTTGGTTGCTGCTGCATGTGGACCGTTTGATTTGGAAAGGGCAATGGCTCTTGACCAAGCCGGTGCAGATATCATTTCCATTGACTGTGCTCATGCTCATAACATGAATGTGGTCAAATTCACTGAAACAATCAAAGATAATATTGATGCTGAATTATGTGTAGGTAATATTGCTACAGCTGAAGCTGCTGAAGATTTAATTTCTATGGGTGTAGATGCACTTAAAGTAGGTATCGGTCCGGGTTCAATGTGTACTACTCGTATCGTAGCTGGTGTAGGTGTACCTCAACTTACTGCTATTTCTGATGTTGCTGATGCTGCCGCTGATTCTGGAGTTCCTGTCATTGCTGATGGTGGTATCAGATACTCTGGAGATGTTGCTAAAGCTATTGGTGCAGGTGCAGATGCAGTAATGCTTGGAAACTTGCTTGCAGCATCCTTGGAAGCTCCTGGTGATATTGTCGTAATGAACGGTAAACAATACAAAAAATACCGTGGAATGGGTTCTATGGGTGCAATGACCAGTGAGTATGATGGAGGATCAGACAGATACTTCCAAAGTAACAAAAGTAAAATGAACCATACTAAGTATGTTCCTGAAGGAATTGAAGGTGCTGTACCATATAGAGGAACTATTGCAGAAATATTATTCCAGTTAGTAGGTGGTTTAAAATCATCTATGGGTTATTGTGGTGCGAAAGATATAGCTGCAATGAAAGAAAATGCAAGATTTGTTAGAATTACAAGTAGTGGTATTAAAGAATCCCACCCTCATGACTTGTTGATTACTAACGAAAGTCCTAATTATCCAACTCTTGAATAGTTGGATATTTTTTAATTTTTGTTTTGATGAGAATCCAGTGAAAAATTTGATTTGTAGGAAGAAGTATTTTCTCATCAAAATTATTTATATTTCAAAGAGAACCTTGTGTTTTCTATTAAATTAACTAGTTTTAAGAAAACATTTAAATATTAGTAAATGCTATATTATCATATTAGATAATTTTATGATTATTTTAGATAATCTATGTAAATTAAAATAATTTACATTTTAATTAAATTTTATTGATTACGGAGAGAATATAAATGGCAAGAACTAAAAAAGTTGGTATCACAGGAAGATTTGGTGCAAGATACGGAAGAAAAGCAAAAAGATCTGTAAAAATCATTGAAGAAAACATGAAAAAAAATCATGTTTGTCCTAAATGTGATAGACCTTATGTAAAAAGACAAGCTGCTGGAATTTGGAAATGCAGAAAATGTGGTGCAGTATTCACTGGAGGAGCTTACGTTCCTGAAACTCCTATGGCAAAATCTGCAGCACGTAGTATCAGAGATATTCGTGTGGAGGAATAGACTTTGTATAGATGTCCACGTTGTGGAGCAGAAGTAGACCATAAAAGCTACATGGAAAATAAATGTCCTAAATGTAGATATAGGATTTTATTTAAAAATGTTCCAGAAACAACTAGAGTTATAAAAGCTAGATAATTTATCTGCTTTTAATATATTTTTTTACTATTTTTGATTTTGTATGTTAATTTCAACTTCTAGGAAACCTTCTCAAAAAACCAGGAAGTTCTGTAAAAATTTAGCCCATTCAACAGGTTCAACTTCTGTTAACAGGGGTAAAATGAATATGCGTGAACTTCTTTTGAAGGCTTTGGAGTTAGATGAATTTAACTTAGCAGTTGTTAATGAACTTAAAGGAAATCCAAGTAAAATTACTTTTTATTCTAACAAAGGTGAAGTTTTACTTGTAATTCTCATTGGAGCTTCTCTTGAATTTGAAAAGTTAAATATTGCTCCATCCAAATTAAAAATAGTGTCTCATGTTAAAAAACTCGATGTCTTAAGTGAAATTTTGGACATTGAGCTGGCTGATAAAGCAGAGGATAATTATATATTAATTTCTAGTGATGATGATTTGGTAGCTAAAATTAATTTTATCAATAAATTCGGCGATAAAACCAATTTTCAGATCAATGTAAAGAAAATCTTAGAGGGTACACATGAGTGAAGGTCCTCTTGAATCTGTCAAAAGTGATATAGTTATCGAATTTGAAAGTAGCGCTCAGGCTAAAATAATTTATGATTCTATTATATTGGAATTCGATACGGCTCCGGATTTTAGATCATCAATGTCTATAGAATTGGAAGATTCTAAAATATTAATCAATATTGATGCAGAGGATTCCACCTCTTTTAGAGCTTCCATTAACTCGGCGATTAAGTGGATTAAATTAGCATTAGAGATAAATAACTTAACAAATTAATGTTCATATATAATTAAATAGGTGATATAATGGAGATTCCAGAAAATATTCAAAATCAATTAAATCAGTTTCAACAATTACAACAACAAGCTCAAGCAGTAAATATGCAAGTTCAAAATGTTGAAGTTCAAATTCAAGAAACTGAAAAAGCTTTAGAAGAACTCAAAAAAACCGATGAAAATACTGAAGTATTTAAACAAGCAGGTACTTTACTTATTAAAGTGGAATACAGCGATGCTTTATCTGAGATGGAAGAAAAATTAGAAACTCTTCAATTAAGAAAACAAACTATGGCTCGCCAAGAAGAAAGAGTCATGAAAAAACTTGAAGAGATGCAAGCTACTATTCAAACTGCTATGCAAGGAATGGGCCAATAGGCTTATTTTCTTAATTTCTTTTTTTCATCGATTTTTATGTCAAAGTTAAAAGTATTAACTCAGGAAGATTTGTCTAAAATTTCAGATGATTTTGGCGAAATTTTAGAACAGGAAGTTTCAAAAGTAATTTCCACTAAGGAATTGGAAGATTTAGATTTGGATATTGTTCTTAGTTATGAAAATGAACAATTGGACGTTGATGTTGATGTTGGAGTAATTTTTGATGAGCTTTCAGAAATTAATCAAGATCAAATCACTAAAGCCATTGATGAAGCTTATTTGAAGTTTGATTCTTATATCGATGACAATTTCAGAGTTTAATTATTTTTTTTAAATATTTTAGTAATACTTTTTATATATTTTTTAGTAATCTAAGTAATACTTTTTTATAAAAAAGTATTTATATTATAAAGTTCAACTATTAAATAAGTTTGAAGTAATTGCAATAGCTTAGCAATATAAGGACAAACACGTAATACTATCTTTCAAATTCCCTCTTTTAGTTACTTCAAACTGCCTACTTTATTTTTTTCAATTTGACTTTATCAAGCAAATTTTATTATTTTTCACGGGATTATGGAT
>R27__coassemble_873_pt1 | contig 16035 bp, 16 predicted proteins | sample R27__metabat2_low_PE_024 | metagenome-assembled genome bin R27
GTAATCCTACTCTCGTGGGAGAGTATCAGCCCGTGAAGTAAGAATCCTCGACTTCTCCAAAGTCGAGGTAGTTCAATTCATCCATAATATTTTTTATCATTACCATCTCAGGTCTAAGGGAAGCTATTTTAAATATTATTCCAGCAGATTTGAAAATAGGTATAGGTGCAGGTATCGGATTTTTCCTGGCATTTCTTGGATTTAAGGGAGCAGGAATTATTGTAAATGATCCGTCAACTTATGTTACAATGGGTAATCTGCTTGCACCCTCTGTAATTTTGGCTTTGATTGGTATTTTAATAACATTGGTTTTCTATATTCGAAAGGTGCCAGCAGCAGTATTTTTCGGTATGATAATCACTGCAGCAATAGGCATTGTATTCAGTTTTTTAGGATTCGGAACTGGAAATCCGTTAATGCCGTCAATTCCTGCACAATTCATATCTGTCAATTTTGATTTTAGTCTCTTTGGAGGATTTTTGCGAGGATTCGCACAGCTTTTCTCAAATATTCCTAACCTGTTTATGATGGTGTTTTCGCTTCTTTTTGTTACATTCTTTGATGCTACCGGAACTTTAATGTCATTAGGTAAACAATGCGGGTTCATTGATGAAAAAGGTCAATCGATGGGAATTGAAAAGGCATTTTTAAGTGATGCTATATGTGGAATAATAGGTTCTGTATGCGGTACAAGTACAGTAACTGCTTTTGTTGAAAGTGCAACAGCTGTGGGTATGGGTGCAAAAACAGGTTTGTCAGCTGTTGTAACCGGTATCTTATTCTTGCTTTCAATATTTATCGCTCCACTTATATTGGCATTGTTTACTCCTTCTGTAACTGCTGCAGCTTTGGTTATTGTAGGTTTCTTGATGATGGCTCAATTAGGAAGTGTGGATTGGGCCAATTCGGTAATTTCAGCATCTGTTTTTATGACAATCATTATGATGATTCTTTCATACTCAATTTCCATAGGTATTGCATGGGGATTCATTGCTTATTTCGTAGGATCCATTGCTGAAGGCAAGTTCAAGGAGATGGGCTGGGGAATGTATGCTCTGATGATTGTATTTTTAGTTTATCTCTTCTTCGGGCTTTAGATATTTTTAAAAATTAGTCATTGTAGTCCTTTTCTACTTTGTCAAGATAATATTTGCCTTTATCGGTTATGCTGTAGAATCTGTACCTTTTGTCTTCTTCATTAAGACATTCCACTAAATCCGCTTCTTTTAGTGTTTTTAAGTACTTTGACACGTGATTGCTGTTGTCATTAATATCCTTGCTGATTTTTGAAGGAATTTTATCCTCCTTTTCAAGGGATTTTAAAACGTTTATTCTTTTTTTGGACCTTGCCAGCAGAGATATGATGCTCATATCATCTTTTTTGCTCATGATTTTCAATTTAAATTTTGGCTATTTAATAGATATGTATATGATATTAGCATGCTAATAGCAATGTTTATATTATGTGTGTAACATATTTATCATTACAAAATATGGAGGTTTTCTATGAATAGGAAAATTTTAACTTTATTGATAGTGTTGATTGCAGCTCTTTCCATTGCTAGTGTATGTGCTGTTGAATTAACAAAAGAAAACGATTTTGACGGTAAATTTAAAATGAATGTCTCAGATAATTCGACTTTTAAGTCAGTAGTTGACGGTACCAGTAATTCTCCGTTATTGTCAAAACAGGCATGGAGTGATAATTCTACTGCATTGGTCTGCTTGTATGATAAGGCTATTGACAATGTTGTTTCAGAATTGAAATCCAATTCAGGATATATGAATGCTCCTAAAACTGAAGGCAATTTGACCATTCTTGAATACAGCAATTATGGTGAAGGCAGTTCTCAGGCATATGCATTCCATTATTTTGTTGGAGTGTCATCTCCTGATAAAACAAAAAGTGTTTTTGTAGCATCTAATGATTTGGATATGGCTAAAAATTATGCAAACACCGTTAAATTTTAAGTAAACATTTTTTGTTTACATTTTTTATTTTTTTAACATTTAGTCAATGGGGTGATTTTTATGGCGTTTTGTCCTTCTTGTGGAAGTGAAGTTGGGAATGCGAAGTTCTGCCAAAACTGTGGATCTGCTATTGAACAGAATTCTTCGCCAAATTCTAAATTCTGTTCCAATTGCGGAAGTGAAATTGATTATAAAGCAGAAATCTGTCCAAAATGTGGCGTAAGGCAAGTTGGTGTCTCTTCACAAAGTTCAGAAAAGAACGTTTGGGTGGCAGTATTGCTGTCCCTTTTGATTGTAGGATTAGGTCAATTTTACCTGGGTCTTCCTAAAAAAGGTGTATTGTTATTAATTTTAACTATAATTAGCTGGATTTTAATCGCATTTGTCATTGGAATAATATTATATCCATTGATATTGATTTATGGAATATATGATGCTTACACGTCAGCAGTTGCCATATCTGAAGGAAAACATGTTGAAGATGAACTTTTTGGTGGTAAATTTATATGAACTTGGACGATTTAATTGATTTTGCCCGTAAAAATCCTAAAATAGTTGCAGCCCTGGTGATTGTAATCCTTGTTTTCGTTGGCATGAATATGCTGCCTTCAGGAGGCAATAATTCATCAGGACAGGGGGTATATGATACGTCAGTATATGGCATCAATTTCCACATGCCGGGAAAATATGTTGAAAGCGACCGTGGCGAATTTACTAACGGTGAATATGCTGACTTTAAGGATGGAGGTGCACTCATTGAAATTTCTGTATCAACAGATTCTAACTTTAAAGAAAGCAAATACATCGGTCATAAAATGTCTAAAACCATAAATGGCAAGGATGGAACTGTTTATTATTATAAAAAGCCTTCAAATGGCATGGCATATGTCTATTATGACCATGGAAAAAGAATAGTTATCAGGGATGCCTTGTTTAGTGAATTGGAACAAATCATAATTTAAATCTTCCCTTTTTTCTTTTTTTTCAAAGCTTAACCATACCATTAAATATCACCAAAACTAATATTTATAATATTAACTAAAAATGGAGCAAAAATATTATGAATAAAAGAATTATTGAACTTTCCGGCCATATTATTGATTCAATGGCCTTAACTAAGACCATGGCAATAATTATGGAAAAAGGCGGAGAATTTGACATTTTGGAAATCGATGTTGGACGTAAAAAATCAGATTTAAGTCATGCAAAAATAGAAGTTTCCGCCCATTCTCCCGAATTGTTGAATGCAATACTTGATGAACTGTCTGTTCTTGGAGCATCAATCCATGAAATAAAGGAAGTCAATCTTGTTGCATCAACCAAAGATAAAGTTGCTCCTGAAGGTTTTTATTCATCTTCCAATCACACCACACACATTTACTATAATGGAAACTGGATTCCTGTTGAAGATATAGAAATGGACTGTCTGGTTGTAGTTGATGAAGAGGAAAACAGGGCATTCGTAAAGCCTATTGCCAATGTTGAGGCAGGAGACAAGATTGTCGTTGGCCTTGATGGAGTCAGGGTAACCCCTCCTCAAAGATCAAGGGATGAACACCAGGTATTCGAATTCATGAACAGTGATGTATCTTCTGAAAAGCCTTTGATGAATTTAATCAATGGTATTGCTCAGGAAATGAAGGAAATCAAGGCTAATGGAGGAAAAATAGGTGTTGTGGGAGGTCCTGCTATCGTACACACAGGTTCCGGAAAATACCTTGCATCATTGATTAGGGATGGTTACATAGATGTCGTCATGGCAGGTAATGCTTTGGCTACCCACGACATTGAATCAAATCTCTTTGGTACATCTCTTGGAATCGAAGTGGAAACAGGTAAAATCGTAGCTCACGGCCACACTCACCACATGAGGGCAATCAACAGAATCAACAATTCAGGCTCCATTAGAAAAGCTGTTGAAGATGGAACTCTAACAGGTGGAATAATGTATGAATGCATTAAAAATGAGGTTCCATTTGTCCTTGCAGGTTCAATCCGTGATGACGGCCCTCTTCCAGACGTGATAACTGATGTCATTGAAGCCCAAAAAATTATGAGAAAATACGCTCAGGAAGTTGACATGGTATTGATGATTTCAACAATGCTTCATTCAATCGCAATGGGTAACCTATTGCCTTCAAGGGTTAAAAGTATCTGTGTGGATATCAATCCATCTACAGTTACCAAATTGTCCGACAGGGGAAGCGCACAGGTTGTAGGTATTGTAACCGATATTGGAACATTCATGCCTTTGTTATACAATGCGCTGAATGAGGAATAACATGGAATTTACAGCTTATATTTTGGATGTGCTTTTTGACTCATTTTATCCTGCAAGAATCAGGATAGAGGACGGAATCTTTAAGGAAGTCGCTCCAATTTTGATAACAGATGATACTGATCTGGATGTCGATGGTCTTGTGGTTCCTGGGCTGATTGATGCTCATATTCATATAGAAAGCAGCATGCTCACTCCTGCACAATTCGCAAAGATTGCGGTGCGCCACGGCACCACTTCTGTTGTCTGCGATCCTCATGAAATTGCAAATGTCATGGGATTTAAGGGCATTGAAGTAATGATGAAAAGCGCTTCTGAAGTTCCCTTTAATTTTTATTTTACAGCATCTTCATGCGTACCTGCCACTTCATTTGAAACTTCAGGTGCCGTAATTGATTCTGAGGATATCAAATTATTGCTTGAAATGGATGAAGTTGTCGGGCTTGCCGAGATGATGAACTTTCCTGGTGTCATAAATGGCGATGAGGAAGTCCTGAAGAAACTGGAATATGCAAGGCAGTCCAAAAAACCGATTGACGGTCATGCCCCATTACTTACAGGTAAAGATTTGGATAAATACCTTTCACAATATATACTTACTGATCATGAATGCAGTACTTTTGGGGAAGCTATTGAAAAAAAGTTGAAAGGTATGAAAATTATGGTACGTGATGGTTCATCTGCTAAAAATATGGAGGCTCTTTTCGATATTTCAAAACGTATTGAGTTCATCAGAAATCAGGATGAATTTTCTCTGGTTCCGACTGAAGTGTTGGAAAAAAGAATCAACACACCAATATTTGATTTCATAGTCAGTGACGATAAGAATCCAAAGGACCTAATCAGCGGTCATTTGAATAAATCCATTAAAAAAGCGACTGAACTGGGAATAGATACTTTTAAATCTGTTGAAATGGTTACAATCAATCCGGCTGCACATTATAATTTAAACTGCGGATGTATCAAAGAAGGATACGATGCGGATTTTATCATTGTAGATGATTTGGTAAACTTCAATGTACTCAAAACATACATTGGAGGGGAATGTGTTTTCGACGGTGAGAATGTTCTCTTTGACGTTCCTGAATTTAATTCGGAAAATTCAATTTTCGCCTCCAGAAAAACCGCAAGCGATTTCGACATACATTATGACGGTGATGAGTGCACAGTCAATGTGATAAAATGTTACAACGGTGAACTGCTGACCAAAAAGATGACTGCAAAACTGAATGTCCATGATGGAATAGTCCGGTCAGACATTTTCCAGGATGTGCTGAAGATATCAGTTGTAGAAAGGTACGGTCATGATAATGTTTCCAATGCATTCATTCACGGTTTCGGCCTTAAGAAGGGTGCCATTGCAGCATCCATTTCCCATGACTCACACAATATCATCACTATCGGACATGATTCTGAAATGATGGCAAAAGCCGTAAACATGGTCATCGACAATCATGGCGGAATTGCAGTTGTAAGTGATGAAGCCAGCGATTTTCTAGAGCTTCCGATTGCAGGGCTCATGAGCAATGAGGACGGACATGTCGTTGCAGAAAAACTGGCAAAGCTTCAGCAGATGGCGAAAGTACTTGGATGCACTTTCGACGCACCGTTCATGACAATGGAATTCATGGCACTTCTGGTGATTCCTTCAATAAAAATATCAGATAAGGGATTGTTCGATGGGGATAACTTTGAATTCATGGACGTGATTGTGGACTAAATTTCATATCCTCTTTTTATTAATTCTTTTTTTATCTCACCCATTGCCTGCTTTTCTTCTTTTCCGCCAACCTTGTTGACGACACGGCTGCATTCCCGGAATCTTGTTAAATAGTATTGCTTTTTTTCTTCATCAACCAAATCAAAACGGGTGAAATTGGCCAAGGTTTCTATGAGGCAGCTGAAAGCCCTGTTAAATGCTTGGACTTCTTTATTGATAACAATTTCAGTAACTTTGGACATTATGACATTCGCCTCTCCCTTTTTTCTGATGGGATCGCTTTGCTTTACGGCTTCCTTTATGTCGATTACTTCACATTTGAAATAGGCATCAACGCCCCTGAGGGAATTGTCATTGCTGAAGTATCCTGGGGAAAGATTGCCGATAGTGGATAATGTAAACAGTTCGGGGTCATGTGTGATGTTTACGGTAAATTCCCTTTGTGATAGGATGTTGTCCAGGGTTTTACCTCCCTTAAAAATTCTGCATAAAATAGTGTCCTTTCCAGAACAAAGCACTCCAATGGGCGCTGCATTTCGGACATTTTCACAGTTGACAGTGGTGATTATTGTTTCATACTGCTTTCCCTTATCCATCCCAATTAAATTTAAATTGATTTCCATAATTATCCTTGTTTTTTGTTATTTTAAAAATACTTTTATATATGTTTTAACAACATAATTAATATTATTAATTGATTTTAAGGAGTTTAGCTTATGAAATATAAAATGTATGACGAAATGATGGAACAGCCTGATTCACTTAAAAGCACTTTTGAAAGTGAATTTTCCAAAATGGAAGAAGTTTCAAATTTGATTGGCGGTGTTGACAAGGTATATTTAATCGGTTGCGGTAGTTCAATTTCAACCTGCTACAGCGTCAGGGATGCAATAAGGATGTCAACCACCAACATTAACATTGAAGTTTACACAGGATATGAATTTTACTACAATAAGAAATTACAGCAAGACGAAAACACATTGGCTATTTTCACTTCTCAATCTGGCGAAACCGCTGATACTTTATCATCACTGAGAAGAGCTAATGAATACGGCATTCACACAGTTTCAATTTCAAACGAGCCTGAAAGCTCAATGATTAAAGAAGCTAAAACTCCAATTGTAACCAGATGCGAGACAGAAACAGCTATTTTAGGTACAAAAACTTATATCACCCAGCTTGCCTGCCTATATCAAATATTATTCAGCGCTTCTGACTATGAAAACAAGGATGAACTCCTGTCAGAATTAGGTGAAATGCCTGAAATGCTTGAAAAGCTATTGCTTACAACTGAAGAGGACAACAAGGCATTGGCTAAAAAATATGCTGGAGAAGACATATTTTATTGTCTTGGAAGCGGTCCGAACTTCGGTCTTGCATACAAACTGGCAATGACCATGCTTATGGAAGGAGCAATCAAACATGCATGTCCTGAATATTCAGCAGAATTCCGTCACGGATTGATTGAAAGGGCTGAAAAGGATGTTCCTGTAATATTCTTAACATCAGATCTTGAATCCGATGAAATAACTCAAAAGGCAATTGACTTTTGCGAAAATCTTGAAGCAAAATCAATAATATATAAGCTCGCAGACTATGCTGAAGTGGATAAATTATTGTCACCGTTCGTTTTGGTTATTCCTCTCGAATGGTTTGTATATTACTTGGCACACTTCAACGGCGAAGATCCTGGTGCAACAAGACACATTGGAAAAGTAAGATATTAGATGTAGATTCAATCTACATTAAACTATTTTTTTTAAAAAATTTTTTATAAAAAAAGGAAAGGAATGTAGAAAGCCTATTCTACATTTACTTTATGTTTTGGTATGACTAATTTTGGAATGCTGATGATTACCATTCCGTTATTGAATTTTGCTGAAATGTTTTCTAAGTCGATGCTGTTTTCAAATCTGATGGTTTTAACGCATCTTCCTGATTTTAAGGAGTTGACAATAAGTTCAGCTTCATCTTCTTCAAATTCTTCGATATATGGGACGAATGTAGCTTCAATACTGATGTCGTTGTCTCCAGCTTCAATTAAAATGTCTTCTTTGTCAATTCCCGGAACTGCTGCTTTGATATAGTAGACATCATCGGTTTCAACCAAGTCAACATCTAAGCTTTGTACAGTAGTTTTTTTGTAGTCAGCATATTTTTTGTCTGCTGCTTTTTGCATGCTTTTGAGGTTTTCTTTAAATTCATCAATGCTTCTTGATAAGTCGCTAATGACATTGTCAGCAATGGTTTTACCTTTTTCTTTTGTTTCTTCGTATTTATCTTTCATGTCATCTTTCTTTTCATAAGTTTTTTCTTCAAATTCGTCTTTTTTATCGGAAATTTTGGTTTCGATAGTTTCTCCATCTACCATTTTTTCACACTCCGTATTTATTTAAAAACATTTGATTATATTTTATTTACTTTATGTTTGTATATAAAGTTTTCTATTTTTGTAACTAAAAGTAATTAAAACTTAATTCATTTAATCTTTGATTTTTAATATAAATAATGGGTCATTTTATAAATTTATTTAATTATTTTCTTAATATTAATAATGGGGATTATTCAATGGTTTAAATTATGTAAAATCATATTTCTTTTTGGTTTATAATGCTTTTAATTGGAGGGTAACTATACAATTTTTTCAGAATATGCTTTGGGTAAGATATATTTGTTTTGAATATTACTTTTCATAATATTCGATTTAAATGAAGAGATGTATAAAATAACCAAAAATAGTATTAATTTAAATCAATGCCTACAACATGATAAAACATGTTGAAACAGATGGGCATTGGATTAAAAATCCATTAACTCAAATGCTTTAGAATTTAATCATGTCTAAAAGGGGACTTAAACTCTAATGAATATTATGGCATAGGCTGTTTATAAAATTAATCCGGTGAAAAGAAATTCTTTAAAAGATTTTTAAAATTAATAAAAGATAGAATTCAATGCCTACAACATGGCATGCATGTTTGAACAGGTAGACATTGAAACACATCAAATTAAAGTTTAGAATTTATATATCCTAATGTGGATTTAAATTCTATTGAATAGTATGAAACAGATTGTATATAAACTTTATTATTTTTTAATTTATAAACCATAGGAAGTGTCGATTAGACCCAACAAACCCAAACATAGCTTATTAAAAGCTATCGCTAAACAATGATTCTAATATTTGATAGTTCCTACAGTTTAAAGGAGAAATCGATGGCATCGGATTAATTATATGTAATCCATATGATGAAGAATGCCAAACACCACGATATGATGGTGTATATGAGCATTCCTATACAAAATTTCTTTCGAATACTCATAAAGGATTCCTCCCTTTAATTTGATGTGTTTGCCAAGAGGAGAGTTCATTAAAACGTCTGTTTTAAATCCCATCATTGGCAATATTATCCTGTTCAAAAAAATATCACCACCTTTTGGATCAAGAGTTTGATTACTTATAACATTTGATTTAATAGTATAAATATGTTTATTTTGCTCCATTCTCAAGTAAAAATTATATTTAGTTTGTAAAAAACATAATTAACTCGTTATGGTTGGATTATGGTCCATATGCCTTTCAAAATTTTCTGTAATATATCTTATTTGCTTTGGAAATTAGGTAAGTATACAATTATTCTGTTAATTGCCATTTGTAAATAAAATTTGAAAAATATACTTACTAAAAATTGAAATTTTTGATTATGTGGATTCAGACAAAATGGTAAGTATGTGATTTTTCTTCGCATTACTTTTTGTTACTATATAAAGTTTCTATTTTTATAACTAAAAGTAATTAAAACTTAATTCCTTTAATCTTTGATTTTTTATATTCATACTTCTTATTTTTATTTATTTCATCAGTTATTTTCTTACTATTGGTAATAAATATTATTTAAGGCTTTGGATTAAATAAAATTAAATTTTAATCTAGTTTGAATTGCTTTTAATGGATTGTATCTATACATTTTTTCATTGTATTTTGATTATATAATTCAAAATGAGATATAGTTTAGCTGTTGATTATTTTTTTAAAACTCTTTAAATTACTTATTTTATGATTTAAACAATTTTGGTTGATGATTAAGGTGATGATTAATGTTTTATTTTAATATTAATCAGACTTTTTTTTTTAAATATTTTTGAAGTGCTTTCGTGAATGCACCTCAAAGCCTGTTTATTTCAGATTTTTGAAGTCAATGTCTTCACTCAGTCCGTATCTGAAAAGGAATATTCCGCCGGGATTGGCCTTTGAAATGTTTTGGATTTTGGCGTTCATCTCCTTTAGGCCAATTGGAGTCTGAGTTGCATTGTCAAAAGTCTGCACGTTTGCCCACACTTTGGCGCCCTTTGAATGGTCTGCAAGACATGTAATGGTATCCACTATGAATGTGTCATTTTCATTGTTGTTTCCAAAGTAAGTCAGTGGAACCACAAAATCAAAGTTTTTGCTGATTATGTCATAGTCTGTGCAGTATTTCTCCTTCAGCTGGTCGTATTCTGGCATGACATCAGAAGATAGAATCAAATTGGGATTCGCTTTTCTAAGTGTTTCTGTTGCATTCACTGCGAAATCTGAAATTGCATGAGTGTATTCATCATTTTCAGCCGATTTTGCTCCTTCATATCTCATGTAATTCATATGTATTCCTGCAAGATCTTTAATGCTGGCATAATCTTCCAGTTCATTGATTTTAGCATCGACGAAACTTTGGTTGGTTGGATTGTACCATTTTTCATCATCATTGAAAATCTGTGCCAGAATGTGTACTGAAATTCCTTCGCTCTTTGCATCTCCAATCCATTTTTCAACTTGAGCCTTGTCGTGTGTGTCCATGCATCGGTAATCCAAAAACAGATCAGTCACTCCATGCTCTGCCAAAGCCTTGAAATCAACTTTGTCAATGTCCTCTGCCAAAACGCAGAATCCGTAATGTGTGCTAGTATCATCCAGTGCGCTGATTGCAGATACTGTAAAAAGCGATGCAAGAATCATTATTGCTATAACTGTTTTTTCTGTTTAACATAGTTGTCTCCTTTTGAAATTGGTGTTTTATCGAAATTTTTGCAGAATAGTTATATATATATTCCTAATTTTAGTTATGTTTGGTGAACATTATAATGTTTTTGATATTTTTCCAAAACATTTTTTTAAAGCATGGTATGGTTTTACCAAGGTTCTCTTTTAATTATTTTTGTTTAAAATCTTTATATTGGTTTTTGATAAAACTTCAATAACCGTTTCGTTACATGACTTCATTATAACTCCGTCCTCGCAGTCATCTTGCATAATAAGAAGAACACGGAGACCTGCAGACGATACATAATTTAGTTTGGAACAATCAATGAAGATGCTGTTGAGAGCAGTATCTTTTTTAATTTTCTCATAATTAGCAAGAAGCTTAGGTGCACTTAATGTATCTAAATTTCCTGACAGGATTAGATTAAGCCTATCACCCTCAATTGATGCATTTGCATTAAAAGATTCGGTTCCAGCATCAGAAACATCAACATTATCTGATTCATCAACTGTAATCTTCCATATACATACTTTCTTAAAGCCTTCCTTAATTTGGGCTACAATTTTAGGATCGGCATTCTCTAAACTTTTAAATTCAGGTACATGATTGGCATAGGGAATTCTCTCTAGTTTAAATCCCTTAGATTTAATATAATTCATTGCATTCTTTATATTTTCTTGAACATCACTTCGAACACTAATGGTTATTGTATTCTGTATGGTTTCTACATCGGATTTATCTTCTATTCTATACTTTGACTGATACATGATTTCTCTTGTTCTTTCTCCATAAAAAGCTTTCACTATCAAAACATACAGAAGAGATATCTCCGGGTCAAGGGTAATCCAATATCCTCCATGTTCTGCAAGAATATTCCTGATGTTGTCACACAGGGCATCCATCTCAGAATCTGTAAGATACATCAGGAGTCCCTCTGTGGTTATACATACTTCCCCGTCAATCTTATCAAATGCAGACTTGAGTGATTGATAATTTGTTGCATCAACCCCTTCGAAATTGACAAGCTTTTTTTGTTCTTCATCTAGCAATGACATAATGGCAGGTTCAACTTCATTGATTGTTGCGGGAAGATCCATTCCAACATATTTCTTGCCGCTTTTTGCAAATTCAATGGCTCTTGGTGTGAAACCACATGGCAAGTCAACTTCTGTAAAACCAGATTCTTTAGCGAGTTTTCCATTAGTAAAGTATCTTACTTCCATAATGATGCTGTTAATAAAAAGATCGGTATCATCGGCCTTAACAGTTTTACTATCTTGCGTATCTTTACGGTTAAGATTCAACTTTTTGGCTACGGCCTTGGCATCATCATGACCTGCTGCTGCCAATTGAAAAAGAGTCATTTTGGCAGTATTAAATATTGGATTTGTTCTTTCCAATAAGTCTTGGCCAATTTCTATTCCTTCAAAATCAATCCTATTGTCCATAATCTTTCCTATGCATATGTTCAGTTAATCTATTAGATTTATATTCTTAATTATTGTGTTGGTTTTGATAAGTTATATGATTTATGATTATCAATTTGTTAATAAAAGCGAACATTTTGATAGTCATGATTAGGGAAAATTTATATGACAACGGTCATAAACAATAATATTATCAGATTGTATATTTCGGCGGAATTCATATGGGTATAGATAAACATCGACTTGTAGCTTTTACGGATGCCATTATTGCAATAGCTTCAACAATTATGGTTTTGGAATTGGTAAATCCTCATGTTCCAACCATTGAAGGACTGACCCAGCAATGGCCAATATTTTTAGCTTATTTAAACAGTTTTGTAATGATCTATCTCGTTTGGTATAAGCACAACAATTTATTCCAGAAATTTGAAACAGTTTCCATGAGATTATTTTACTTGAACGGGGTATGGCTGTTCTTTTTAACTTTAGTGCCTTTTGCTACAGCATGGATTGGAGAATTTCTTTTCAGCCCAATACCTGAGTGTTCATATGCCGTTATCTTATTCCTATGGACATTATCTTTTGAAATGCTTGATAGGCAAATAACAAAGGAAAATCCTAGTTTGAAACGTGATTATTATCATGAACCTAAAATCAGGGTATTTAATTATATATATTTTATAATAGCAATGATTGTGGCTTTCATTGAACCTATACTATGCTTAACAATTATTTTTGTAATATCAATTATCAATATGGTGGTCATAAGTAGAAAAAAATAATAACTGCTGATTGAATTTTCATTCAAAAATCAGCATGTTTGTAATGGAATGTCATCAATTGATTATTGAAAAAGTCATTTAAAAAAAGTAAATGGGAGATAATCTCTCATTGTATTTTAGTCTTTCTTATCCTGTAGCCGCAATGTCAGAATAAACACAATTCCCATAATAATGGCCGTTACCTGCATTACGAATGCCATGGTGTCCTGAATAATGATATTTACAATATCCTCAATGGTATTGTTCTCTTTAATTTCGTTTATGCTGCCCACTTTTTGAAAGTAATCATAAGCCTCTTGATGGAATGTTTCATTTCCTGAATATTCTGGAGCATATATGTCGACTGCATGGGAAATACCTCCGAAAACTCCTAGAATTAGAATTATTCCGATAATTGCTGTACCTAATGATTCACCTAATGTCTGACTGGTTGTATTAACACCTGATGCGTTATTTTGACTTTCCTTAGAAATGTTGACTAATGAAATATCAGTACATAAGGCCATTAAAAATCCAAGTCCTGCTCCCATTACGAATAGTCCTGGGATTAAATCCAGTGTTGATGTATCCAGTCTGAACTGATAGCTTAAAAGCATACATCCTGCGATTGACATTATACATCCTATTGCCATGATTGTCTTGTGTTTCATTTTTCCAGTTAAGCTTGGAGCCAACACTGCAAAAATAAGCAGACCCATAGTCAATGGAAGGGTGGTCAGACCTGTATTGAATGCATTTAACTCTAATACGCTTTGCAAGAATAGGGAAACTGCAAACAATGCTCCTCCCATTGCAAGGTAAGATAATAACAAGATAATACTGCCCACACGTAAATTTCTATCTTTAAATAATGCCATATCAAGCAATGGTACTTTGCCGTTTCTTTTTCTTCTGATTTCAAACAATGCAAAACCGACTAATGCAATTAATCCTAAAATTATTGTCGCTACGCTGGTAGTGATATCTTTAGATAGGGATAAAATACCTAGAACTAATAAAACAAGTCCTACAAATGAAATTAGTGCGCCTGTAATGTCCAAATCACTTTTAGATTCGGTAGGTACGAAAGTAGGTATTTTGCTTTGCATTAGTAAAATAATGAAAACGATTATCAATTCACATGCAAATCCGTATCTCCAACTTAAAAATGTTGTCATGACTCCGCCGAAGAGCGGACCGACAGCGGCTGCAATTGCACCCATAACACCTACAATTGCTAGAGCAACTGTACGTTTTTCACCTGAATATGTTCCACTTATGATGGAAACGGTAGCAGGCATCATTAATGCCCCGGCAATACCTTCAATTACTGACCATCCTATAAATAACATTGTAGCACTTGAACTTATTGCTGCAGTAAATGTACCGACACCATAAAGTGCAGCACCGATTAAAAACAGTTTCTTTTTACCGACTATGTCCTGAAGCTTGGCGCTTAGCAGCATGAATGCAGCGGTGATGAGAGTATAAAATGACATGATCATTTGAATGGTGCTCACATCAGTATTCAAATCAGCAACAACCTGAGAAATACTAACATTCATGAATGTCGCATCCAAAGCTATAATAAATGAAGCTAAAGCCACAATTATCAATGGAACCCAGGAGTGTTCCTTAATAGTTTCATTCATTTTTATTAATCCTCCAAAATAGTGTTACGTTTATAAAAATTTTTTTCATGTCTTTTGAATGGATATGTCAAACATTAATTATATCCTGCTATTGTATTTCTTTTTTATTGCTTATATTTTTTTCATAGTTCTCTAAAAAGATTCAGCTCTGATAATGAATTAATGAGGGGGTGATGATTAATTTGATTAAAATTGGATGGTCTTGACCAATGGTTGAAATATTTCAAATATTATGTTAATTCTAAAATTAAGTCAAGTTCAAAAGCAGACTTCAATTTAAATGTCGGGCATTGATTGATTGAGCAAATACTATTTTTCAGCAATATGTAATGCTTTGTGCTCTTCTGTTTTTTGAAAAGAAATTGGATTAAATCCATTTTGTATGAATAGTTTTTTCATTTCTTGTTCTCCATAAAAGTGATAATCTCCATTAGGTGAAAATTTTGTCAGCAAATTCATCATTGGTCTTACAGGAGTTGGAATATATGGATCTCCGATTAATAACTTTCCTCCTTCTTTTAGGACACGTTGCATTTCCGCTAGGACAATATCTGGATGAATGTAGTGGTGAAATGATGCATTGCAAACTATAATATCGAATGTATTATTGTCGAAAGGCAATTTTTCTGCATCAGCTACTAAAAATGATGCTTTATCTTTGCATTTGTCTTTTGCTTCTATTATCATGTTTTCAGAAAAGTCAACTCCAGTCAATTCATATTTTTCATCCGGAAGCATTTCAAACAGATTTCCGTTTCCACATCCAACATCTAAAATCTTTCCGCTTTTTGATTTTGAAATTTCTTTAACCAGATTTTCATACATGGGTTCGACAAATTTTCCATCTTTTGAATTGTTATAATGTTTGGCAGTTTCGTTAAAATGTTGTTTTGTTCTTTCTTTTGCATTCATAATATTACTCTCTTGAATCTAGATAATTGTAAAAAATACTCTATTAAAATCAATATAAATAGCTATTTTGCAGAGTCTTTAAGATGCGATATGTCGCTGATGAAATGCAAAAAAAGATTATTGAAATTTAAATGTAGTTGATTGAAATGCTGAAAAGGATTATATTTTAACAAAGTGAAGGTTGTCTTAAAAGGTTATCTGGTTAATTTTTTTAGCTATCTTTGTTTGAATATCGGCATTTATAGTCTTTTACTTAATGTTTTTACCATTTTGTAAAATTATTCTTGGGCTGT
>R27__coassemble_967_pt1 | contig 14797 bp, 9 predicted proteins | sample R27__metabat2_low_PE_024 | metagenome-assembled genome bin R27
GAAATTCATCCCCAACCTTAAAGAGGTCGGAGTATTCTTTCACTATTAAGATAAAAATTTAATCCGCATTACTCACTTGCGGATTAATCCATCGGAAATATTGTATTCATCATATTTTTGAGCAATTTTGTCAACGGTTCCATCCTTAAACATATCATCCAAAGTCTTTTGAACCTTGTCTCTCAGTTCAGTGTTGTCTTTCTTAAATCCGACACCATACTTTTCATGGGATACCGGCTCATCAATGATTTTAAAGCCTTTGTCTGAATACTTTCCGCTGACATGATAATTTGCCATTCCAACATCAATAATTAATGCATCACATGCACCGGATTCCAAATCCATAAATCCAGTATTATAGTCTTTTATTTCAGTCAGTTTTGCGAAAGTGTCCTTAAAACTTTTATTTTGCTCATCAAGTGATTGCAATGCAGAACTTCCTTCTTGAATTTCTACATTTTTACCTTTCAAATCGTCAGGAGAATTTATTCCGGAACTATTTTTTACGACAATTACCTGAGAATTGTTAAAGTAGGCATCAGACCAGGCATAATCGGATTCTCTGCCGTCAATGGTAAATTCACTCCAAAGACAATCGAATTCGCCGGAGTTTATTTCCACTTGTTTGCTGTTCCAGTCAATTATTGGCTGAGGTACAAAGGTCCAGTTGTTCCTTTTTGCCACTTCCTGTGCCAGTTCTAAATCAAAACCAGTATAGCTGCCGTTATCATCCTTATAAGTGAATGGGGGAAATTCAGGATTAAACCCGACTACAAAATTAGATTCGTTATTTGTACTGTCGGATGAACTGGTAAAAATATCAAACATCCCCTCAGCACTCACGCTGCCAATCATCAACGAGGCAGCAAATATCACTGTTAAAATAATCAATATCCTTTTCATAATACTCACAAAAAAACATTAATGTTAATTAATATTATTAAAAGTATAGAATAAATAGTTATCATTAACTGAAAGTTCAAAACCTAAATTTTATAATATATCAGAATTATAAGTGAAACGACTATCACCCCGGTTGCAATCAAACCGGATTCCGGTCCAAAAATACCTCCCGCAATCATATTTTGACCAGCTTGGCTGAATTTCAATAATGAAGGTGTTGGAGCGCCGCTTACGCTAAATCCAAATATTATCCCTTGTGAAAAATTCCATGCTGTGTGAGCGCCGCCGCAAATCCAGATATTGTCAAATCTCAAAAACATTACAGCAAATACTGTTCCAACCAAAAAAATATTAATTATAGACAGCAGATCAAATCCTAAATTGAAACAATGAGGAATGATAAAAATAATGTTGGCAGCCAATATTGCAGTCAATATGCTATGCCTTTTAGAAAAATAGGTCAATGTCCAGCCCCTAGTGTAAATTTCCTCACCGAAAGATTGAATAGTGAAAGCTACTAAAAACGGAAGAGCATAAATTGCCTGTGAAAAATCAAAGCCGCTGAAAGTGAATTGTCCCAATGCAAGGCCTATCATCACAACAGCCAGAAACATTGAAAAACCGATTAATGCTCCTTTTAAAGTTGAAGAAATTGCATTGCCTTTAGAAAATCCGATACTTCTCCAGCTGCGCTTTTCTATTTTAGTCGCATATATGTATATTCCTACCGGAACGACAGCAAATGAAAACAAAGAGATTAAGAAATTATCAATATTACCCAAACAATAACCTGCAATAGCTACAACAAGTATCATGAAAAAGTATAATATTAAAAACAAAACAATGTAAATTCCTATTTCCTTAGCCAAGGATATATTTTCAACATTCTCACGAGCTTCTTTTAACGTTACCGATTTGGCTGCAAATTTTTCAATAGCCTCAAACATATTTAATCACTTCTTAATCGCTGTTCATACTTTATGGCAACTAGTATTTATTTTTTTATTAACACAAAAATTAGGAAAAACGTGAAAAATGACCCCGTTGGAAAAAGAGATTAAAAACAGGGCCATCAGTCACATTGGAATTTTGTCATACTTTAGCTTTTATTTGAAAAATCTTTTTTTGCAAAAAAGTATTACAAATAAAAAGGCATATGTCCCACCCGCCTGCCCTAAACATTCAGATATTTTCAATTATTTGAAAATACACATTGTTTCATCCTTATTCATGTCATGATAGAATTCCGCTTTGTCCTCATCAAAATCTATGACCTGCACCATGTCATAAATCTCATCATCCAAATTAGGATTGATATCCATCAGCACATTTGAATAATCATAAATCATATCCCTGTTAAACTCTATTTTTTTATCGTTTTCAAACAGTGCCCCATAGTATATTTCCGCTTCCACAAGATCCTGGAACATGTGGCTTCCGAAAGACAATTCAGGCATATAGCCGACTTCACTATATGATTCTTCAAGAATTGCAGAGAAGTGACTGATGTCTGCAAAGACAACTGGAATGCCCAGCTCAGGCGAAGACGTACCGATTCTTCCGGGAACTATCAGAATGGCTGTTCGGTCATTGCTTTTGCAGTAGGCATTAACCTCACTGATAATCCGTGAAAGTGAACTTTTTTGAGCGTAAGGATATTCATAATACTTATGCGGATCGACATAGCAGATTGTGTCGATTTTGTTTTTGCGTGACATCCCCATTGAGGATTCCTTAATATGGAAGAAAACATTTTTGTCCTCAGGCATTTCAATAGCTTCATTGTTTGTTGAAACCTGAAGCGGACGGCACTGAAGCAGATTTATGTTAAATGAACCATCCTCACCGACATTTACAGTATATTCAATATCTACAGGATAGTCATATGCAGTTTCCAGAGTGCTTAAGATTTCCTTCATCACTCCAATGAACTCGGAATTTTTAACAAGCCCTTCACAGTTGACAAAGACTATTTCACGACGTTGGCCACGTTCGCGAAGCATTCTTTCAGCTTCACGGTCATGTTCCACCAAAACCCTTTTGGAATATCTTGGAATCACCTCCAAACCTTCGTCAACAGGAATATCGTGAAGGCTGATTTCATTGAAGTCAATGACATCCAAGTAATGCTGAGAATATCTGTGCTTTTCCTTGATATCCTTCATAAGAGTCACTTCAGGCTTATCAAGATTGATGATTCTTGGATAATCCTTTTTTGTCCTGTCCACTGCCTTTGTACCAAGACCCATTACAAGTCTAAGCATTCCCTTGCTGTTGTCCATGTCCGGAAGGGGGGAATATGGACTGTATGAAAATCCGACGCCTGCAGCAGTAGGGAAGAGATAATCTCCATAATATGAACCTGATACCCTTTGAACCAGAAGAGCCATCTGCTCGTCCACATCATCCAGGCCATTCAATTTCCTGTATTCCAAAGCGGAAACATTCATTGTACTTGAATATACAACTTTCACCGCATCTTCAAATGCTGCCAGACGCTCTTCAAGAGACCCTCTGTTTACGCAAAAGACGGATTCGTATTTTCCTGCAAACGCATTGCCGTATCCGTCCTCAAGAAAACTGCTTGAACGGACAATAATCGGATTTTGACCGAAATAATCCAATATCTTTATGAACTCCTTTTTGATTTCATCCGAGAAAGTACCGTTTTTAAGACCATCTTCCAACTTTTTGCCATATTCATAATAGCCTTCTTCGGTTCTCTGATTTACCCTGAGGTCCCACAAGTCATTTGAAACAATATAAGTGTAAAACAAATCAGAACCTATATAGAACGAGTCGTCAGGTTCAAAGACATTGTTGTAGAGTTCCGGACAGTTCTTTTCAATTATCTTTCTTGCAAGAAGCATTCCGCAGGATTTACCTCCTACAGATCCGCTTCCTACACGACGGTCATAGATTGTAGTGTAATCCTCAAAGGTGAAATATTCCTTAATTTTGGAAAGCATCTTCTCGTCCTTGGTCATCATGAGCTCGCAGATCTTGTCGCACTCGTCATCGATGTTTTCTCCATCACCATGTTTCCTTCTAACCTGAAGCATGTATCGCTCCCAGCTGTCTAGAATCTGTCCGTTTTGATACTTATCTGAATCATTGACTGTCTTGTAGTATTTGCTTACTTCATGACCGTCTTGAAGAACCTTGACGGAACCTGTTTGGGGATTGAACTTGTGTCCCAGAAACATGGTCTGGGAATATCTGTTCCATACCTTCAGAGGAGATACATAGACTTCATCGGGAGAATTTGAGTATACATTCAAAAACAGCTGTGTGGTCTCACGAATTTTGGCTATGGCATCATAGGAATGTCTTCCACGAATAATTGGGAAGTATGCTACAGTATCGAGCTGGAATAAGAATGGACAGGTAACCTTAAAGAAGTTGCCCATCATCAAATCCGTTGACCAGACAGCCTGAAGGTCGCTTAAACAGTCAAAGACATAGAATGCGTCGAATCCTTCAAGCTCTATGATTCTGTGGACTTCCAGAGTGAATGTTTCAAACTGGTTGTATGGATTCACCTGATATATCTTGATTCCATCACGTTCAATCATAGAGAACTCTGTGTCAGGATTATTCTGTTCGATTTCAAGCAATTCAAAGTCCTCATCAGTCATCTCAATCAAAGGAGGGTGATTAGCAAAACGAATATATATCAAGTTTCGACCATCTTCCTTTGCCTGCCTTATATAGGGATTGACGAAGTAGGAAAATTCATTTAAATTTGTAACGTTCCAAACTACATTATCCCCTAAACGAATATTATCCAAAGCACTATCAAGGCCTGGAATTCCAGATTTTATTCTATCAAATGCCGCCATAACAATATCTCCCAAATTTTAATATTAAAAGACTAATTTCTCACCATAGGCACTCCAGTCAGTTGTGAAGCCTCCATGGTCAATGCCACAAGATCCTGACGTTCCAACTTTTCAATATCAGTATTTCCAGCCTGTTGGGTCAGGGAAGTTACTTCCTGAGTCATTGCATCAATGTAATTTGCAACCTGCTGACCTTTTCTTATAGGATCAAGTCTTCTTCTAAGCATTCTTTCCTGTGTTGCAATTCCTTTCGGACAGATTCCTTCAGAACAGCTTTGACAAACCTTACACCCTATGGAAATCAATGCGGAAGTAGCTATATATACTGCATCTGCACCCAATGCTATTGCTTTTGCAACGTCCGCTCCTGATCTGATACCTCCGGCAGCAACAAGACTTACCTCGCTTCTCAAGTTAATGTCCTTCAATGCGTCATCGGCTTTTACGATTGCTTCTATGGTAGGAATACCAGCATGCTCTGTAACCACTTCAGGTCCTGCACCGGTTCCTCCCTGCATACCGTCGACTACAATAATGTCTGCACCTGCCTTTGCTGCAATTTTTACATCCTGTTCGACTCTTCCTGCTGCGAATTTTACAATGATTGGTACTTTCCAGTCTGTTATTTCCCTTAACTGGTCGATTTTCATACCCAAATCTTCAGGCCCTACAATATCCATATGTCTTGCCGGACTCAATGCAGATGTTCCTTCAGGAATATTACGGACCCTTGCAACTTCTGCAGTTACTTTATGGGCAAGCAAATGTCCACCCATACCTGATTTTGCGCCCTGACCTATTTTAATTTCGACAGCTTCGGCATTGTTTAAATAGCTGGCTGAAACACCGAAACGGCCTGAAGCGTATTGGGCAATCAGCTTGTCTGCGAAATGTCTTTCTTCAGGAAGCATTCCACCTTCACCGGTGTTGGCAATTGAGCCTGCCTTGCTGCTTCCTATAGCCAATGCTATTTTTGCCTCCTTACTCAATGCTCCAAAAGACATTGCCCCGATCATAATAGGAGTTGCTATTTCAATCGGATTTTCAGCAAATCTGTCTCCAAGCACAACTGAAGTCTTACAAGGTTCCCTGTATGAATCTATTGGAGGTCTTGACACCTGTGCCGGCAATATACTTAAGTCATCAAATGTCGGGATTTTTCTGGTCAGTCCACATCCGCGCACCTTATATGAACCGGACTGGCTTTTACGCTTAATTTCAACCATTGTTGAATTTGACCAGACTCCTCTTCCCTCATCTGCAAGAGGCCTGACATAAATTGCGTGTGTTGGGCACATTTCTTCACATATTTTACATCCCACACAGTTTTCCTGGCGAATCGGAAGAGGTTCGTCATTGATTACTTCATATACATCATGAGGACAATTTGAATAACAGCTATAACAGTTTTTACATGCAGACTGTTTAGGGTTATCACACAGATACCAGCAGCAGCCTGGCCTATCATTATTCTGTTTGCATATTTCTATCTTACGCTCTACAGTGAATGACATTTAATTTACCCCCTCTTTCAAATCTTTCAATGGCTTGAATACAGGACAGACAGAATATTTTGTTCCCCCTGATTTAACAACCTCGTCAATCGCATTTGTTATTTTTGCGTATGGCTTCCAAGCCAGATCATCTTTTTTATCAACAATCAGAGCATCAGTCACGATTTTATTAGACAACAAGTAATCCAAGAGAGTTGTAACAATGGAACCGTCCTGGCCCTGAGTGTGCTTGATTGATTTGACTGACAATACCTTTATAAAATCACCAATCGGTTTTGAGTTGTCGTTTCTCAAGTCCTCATGTATGAATGTTCTTGGACAGACCCTGAAGCATGCATGGCAATCCTCTGGACATTCACCTCTTTTTAGAGGTTTTGTATCATCAATTGTTATCAAATCCTCCGGACAGGCATATTCACATGCTCCGCAAAGAACGCATGCCCCCACGTCAATGACATTATATTTCAAGTCCATGAAGTTGGATTCGGTATTTTCCTTATTGATTGAAGCGTCTGATTTTTCCCTTTGATACAATACGGGACGAGCCAGAAATTCTCTTCTTTCAATGTTTTCAAGATTTTTGGCTATTTTACCTTCTGCAAGTTTATTGAGAAATTTGAATTGTGATTCTGTAAGATCCCTTGCCTTGATGAATTCCTGTTTTATTGCTCCGTCAACTATCTCTTCGCCTTTTTTGGTTCTGATTATCAATGTTGACCAGCCATCTTCAGATCCTATGGACCCTATTGAAATGTCAGAGGTCTCTGATGTCAGTTCAACACAGATGTTACAGTTTTTTCTGATTATCCTTTTGGCTACAGAGAGAGGTATCTTTAAGGTTTGTTTAGTCTTCAACAGTAAGAATACGAATCCCTTTTCAATCTGGAATTTTTCAACATCCTCCATTTTCAAGTCGTATTCGCTCAAGAGATTTACGAAGTACTTGTATGAAAAATTCTCCATACAGAATAAGCCCAGTTTAACATCAATAGGGCTGTCAGTATAATATTGCAGTTTAGATGCTGCCATAATTTCACATGGTGTTCCAACCATAGCTATCTTACGTTTGCTCATTTTTTTAGCTCCTATTGCATATTAACAATTTTTTTAAAGTTTGTATAATCAATGTCAGTCAGTTCAAAACCATATTCTTCCAAAATTTCTTTCAGCTCTTTTTGATCTTTAAGAGTGGTTTTTTCCATAACCGCATTTTTTCCTAAGCTTTTAACATTTCCAAGAACGTATATGGTTCCTCTCATAATTGATTCGCCGACATCGTCGGTTACATCACCAAGTATTATGAGTTTGCCACCCATCATTAAAAGTCCGGTCATATATCCGCTGTTTCCGCCGATTATAACGGTTCCGCCTTTCATGATTTCACCGGTTCTTGAACCTGTGCTTCCCTTTACTATTACTGTTCCACCATAGATTCCCTGTCCTGCACCGTCTCCGGCAGTACCTTCGATGATGAGTTCGCCTTTTGTCATGTTGTCTCCGGCAAACCATCCTGCATTTCCGGTGATGTGTATCTTTGGTCCGTTGACCATTGTTCCAACGAAATATCCTGCAGAACCATTGATTTCAATAGATACATCTTCGCTCAAACCTGCGCAGATGTTGTGTCTTGATTCGGGATTGTCAATAATGAGCTTTTCATGAAATGCAGCCTGCTGCTTTATAGTACGATTCAATTCCTTTTCATCCATATCCTTTGCATCAATAACATATTCTTTCATAGAAAAACCCCTCGTTAAATGGTGTAGGACCTGGTTTCGCCAGGAGCGATTTGTTCAATCTGGTCGGAATCTATGACATCATGCAATGCCATTTCTTCTGAAGCTATGGCAAAAATTTCATCGGTTTCCGCCATTACCCCCGGTCTGAGACCTAATTTATCCTTTGCAATTCCAATACCGTTAGGTGTTCCCACCAAGATTGAAAACGGACCATCCAAATCAATCACGGCCTGGTCTAAAGCCTCTTCCAATTTATATCCCTGATTAAGCTTGTCTGCCATGTAATGGACAATGCACTCAGTGTCGTTGAATGATTCAAAAGTATGTCCTTTTCTTTCTAAAGGATCTCTTATTTTCCAGTAGTTGGTGATTTGACCATTGTGCACAACAGTAATGTCCGGTATGATGTAGCTTTGATATGGGTGTGCATGATAGCGGTCAACGCCACTTTCTGTTGCAAAACGAGTGTGACCAATTCCATGGGTTCCCATTCTGCTTTGAACGTCAAAACGCTCAGCAATGTCTTTTACTTTTCCCACATCCTTTATCATTTCAAAGGAATGTGAACCGTTGATTACCCTTACGTTTTCCAGTTCGTCTATTTCCATGATACATGGTTGCAGACGGGAAAAATCATCCAATGCTATTTTACATTTGTATACATCAGATTCACCTACAGACTCGATTAGCTGCTCTTCATATATTGGGCTGAACTGAGTTAATAATGATTTTAAATTTTCCAGTGTTCCTTTTCTTCTGTTTACCTCGATATTTAATTGATAATAATTTTCAGTAAAATTTAAGCCACCGTAGATTGCATAACCTGCTGAATCAGGACCTCTATGTTGGAGTGATTCAAGCATTGATGTCAGTGCATCTCCTACAGCGTGAGTTTTTTTATCCTTGTATATTACACCTGCTATTCCACACATTCTTAAACCTCCTCTAAGATCGGCGAATACACATATTAAAATTAGTGAATAAACAACTTCCTAATCTACCATATGCCTTAAAAAACAATCATGAATATTTTAATTTCATATGCCTCTCTCAATACTCATGATTTCAAAATTCCAATATGCCTTAAGTAACAATTCCAAAATTCCAAAAAAAAATTTATCCAAAAGACCAATAATTAAAACACCATCCTCCTAAAATTTAATTTGTGAGCGGCAAATTAAAAAAATCCTTAATTTGACCGCCAAATGATAAAAACTAAACGTTTAAATACTCATCCCTTTCATAATCGAACACTTGAATTCTGTATGCATCCCATTCAGCCCTTTTAATTGTATAGAACTGATTGAATACTTTTTCTCCAAGAGCGTTTTTGATTACTTCGTCTTCCTCTAATGAGTGATATGCTTCCCATAAGCTGGTAGGCAAGCTACTGATTCCTTTTTCGATGATTTCATCTTCGGAATATGCAAAGAGATTCTCTTCAGTAGGTTCACCAGGGTCAATTTTATTGTCCATACCGTACAGACCAGCTTCAAGCAATACTGCGAATGCAAGGTAAGGGTTACATGATGGGTCAGCAGATCTGCATTCAATTCTTGTACCTAATCCTCTGGATGCAGGGATTCTTAATAAGGTTGACCTGTTTTTAAATCCGTAAGCTATGTAGCATGGTGCTTCATAACCAGGCACAAGACGTTTGTATGAGTTGACTGTCGGGGATAAGATTGATGATAAAGCCGGAGCATGTTCAAGTAATCCTCCGATGAAGTATAAAGCTTCCTGTGATATTTGAGTTTCAGTGTCAGGGTCATAGAAAATATTTTTTCCATCCTTAAAGAGACTTTGGTTACAGTGCATTCCACTACCGTTGATTCCTAAAAACGGTTTTGGCATGAAAGTTGCCTTAAAGCCTAGATTATTGACTAATGCTTTTACAGCTTCTTTGAATGTAATTACTGCATCTGCTGTTTTTAAAGCGTCTGCATATTTGAAGTCCACTTCATGCTGACCAGCTGCAACTTCGTGATGGCTGACCTCCACATCAAAATCAAGCTTTTCCAAACCTAATACGATTTCTCTTCTGATGTCAGTACCCTGATCCAATGGTTCGACATCAAAGTATTCAGCTTCATCAGCAGGTATGTAATTTCCATTTTCATCTTCTTTTATAATGAAAAATTCAGGTTCAGGACCCATATTAAATTGATATCCTCTTTTTTCTGCTAATTGTAAGGATTTTTTAAGTACACCTCTTGGGTCTCCATCATATGGTTTTCCTTCTGTAGTGAAAATATCACAGATAAATCGACTGGTACCTTTTGATTCAGGCCTCCAAGGGATTGTTGAAAAGGTGTCGACATCAGGTTTTGCAAGAAGGTCACTGTCATTGATTGAAGCTAATCCTGCTACTGATGATCCGTCAAATAATAATCCGTCGTTTACAATGTCTTCAACATCGTCTGCCTTTTTAAGAGGCACTGCCATACTTTTAGGTAATCCGTGTATATCTGAAAACTGTAATTTCAAAAATTTTATATCGTTTGCGTCGATTGTCTTAATTATCTGGTCTAATTTTTTATCTTTTTCTGACATTTTCTCACATCTTTTTGAATAAATTACCACTTGGTTAATAAAATGGAAAGTGGAAAACCGTTTTGACTAAATGAATTTAATTAAATACACTATCGGAAGGAAACTTCCTTCCGACTAATACTATGTAATCTGCAATATATAAATGTTTTGAAAAAAATTCAAAATGTAAATTAAATCATACATATCTTTTGAAATGTGTTCAAAAAAAGATAGATACATCAAAAATAGTTAAAATAAAGTAATAACTTAAAAAAAATAGTCTTGTCCAATTAACAAAGAAAAAAAAGAATAGATGAAATAAATTCATCTATTTGACTTTAACGGTTGTTTTTATAGTGTCCTTAAGGTAAGTCACTTTAACAGCATAGGTCTTGCCTTTCTTAAGCTTTTTGATAACGTTCTTGTTCAATTTCTTTTGTGCAATGCCTTTGGCATTTGTTTTGACCTTATAAGTTTTGCCGTTGAACTTGAAGGTTATCACTTTGCCTTTAACCAGTTTGCCGTTGACTTTAAGTTTTGCCTTTAGGGTGAATGATTTGGAAGTCTTTTTGACAGTCAATTTGCTTGCAGTCAAGACCTGCTTTACAGTAACCTGATTTTTATAGGTCTTGCCGTTATATTTGGTTGTTATTGTGTATTTTTTAGGAACATCAACAATTTTGATTTTAGCTATTCCGTTCTTGTCTGTTGTTACTGTAGTAGTTTTCTTGTTGATGGTGAATGTGACCTTCTCGCCAATGCCAACAGCATGACCGTTGCCGGTTACAACCTTAACTGAGAAATATTTCCCGCCAGAATAATCAACGGAAATGTCCTTGTTGTTGATGATTTTAGTATCATCCGCAACAGTATATGCTTTTATGGAACAAATGGACTCCTCTGAAGAAATATCAATCCACTTGCCATCTATTTTAGCCTTTGAAGTCCCATTTATATACTTCTGTCTTGAATTTATTAGAGCAGGAACCCAATTTGATTTAATGTAAACATCAAATTTATCCCCCTGTTTAATTGGAACATATGAATCCAATTTGATTGTGTGGAAACCTGCAAACGGTGAAATACCAGATTGAGAAAGTCTCAACACATCATTTACATAGATTTCGACAAGATATTCAACACCAGTTTCATTGAAATATGTTCCGACACCCGCAATCAAATCATCTGCCACTGCAACATAACTATTGATGGCTTCAGTTGAATTGACTATTTCAGATGCTTTACCTCCAATGTCATATTGGTAATTTTTATTATATTCAACAGTATTTTCAAGAATGAAAGCCATTGGCTTCATGCTTATGGCAAAAGTCTTGTCATAATATGAGATATAGTAGTAACCCTTTTCTCCATAATCCGTTCCCCAACTGTTCTTGATTATCCATGCACCATCTCCTGGAGGAGTGATTAAAAAGTTACTTGCAGAATAGGAATCATCCCAACCAATCAATGAAACGGAATGGTCACCCACAAATGATTCGTTAATATATTGTGCAGAAGTTTTGACATTGAGATAGGGAACGGACTGTGCAGCATGATAATTAACGGTCAAAGCACCATATTTTAAAATAGCTTTCTTTATTAAGTCAATGCCTGTTTCATTGCTGATGGTCGGCAGATAAACAACATCCTGGAAATGGACACTGCCATTTGCTGCAAATATTGGTGAAATTTTACCCAACTGGTCATAAACATCATATTCTGATGAAATAACTCCAAACCAGCTTAAAGCATAATGGACAGCTGAAAATACAGACGATCCTTCCAAAGTCTTGATTGTTCCGTATTGTGAATATTGCAGTGAAAGGTCTCTGAGGTTACTTTCGGAAATGTCCATGTCAATGCCTAAAAATCTCAATATCGCTGATTCCATGGCTGCTGAAGTCCCAAATGCCCAGCATGAACCCATACGACCCTGGTCTCTGACTGGTGTGGACCATCCCCAATCGCGCAAATCAAATTTGGAAGGGACATTGGACACGTCAATGCTATTGTTCAATAGAGTCAATTTCATTCCGCTTGTATCGACGATTGACGCATATCTTGTTTTGTTTGTATTGTATGAATACTCACTGCTGTAGTTATTGTTTTTCAAAGTAGGGTCAGGCCAGTCAAACATTGTGTAGATATCATCTAAATCTCCGTACAGGTTGACATTACCGGCAAAGTTACACTTACTAATGTCATAACCTGAGTCATAGCTATATATTGCACCACCATATTGGGCAGAGTTGTTAATGAAACTGGAATCCCATATGTTTAATCCGGATGCGTCACCATAGATTGCACCGGCGTAAGATCCTCTGTCGCCACCATATTGGGCATGATTTTGCTTGAAGCTTGAATTCGCTACAACAATAGTAACATATGAAACATATATTGCACCACCATCAAATAGTGCTGAATTATTGGTGAAATTACATCTGTTCACAGTAAGATTACCTTTAAGCTGAAGTATTGCACCTCCAAATCCGGAGTAACAATCTATGAAATTAGAATCAACAACAAAAACCGCACTTGAATTTTCTTCATTAGCATCGGCAAATATTGCACCAGCATTTCTCTTGGAAGTGACATTGACAAAGGTACAATCCACAATTTCCGCCAATACCATTTCCTTTAGGGCAATTGCTCCAGCAGTGATTTGAGAATGCAAATTAATGAATTTTGAATTTCTGATTACTGTTTTTTTAAATCCTCTAACTGCAGTCGAATATTTGGAAGTGGCGTTTGCAAATGTCGAATTTGAAATATAGATTTCAACCCGATCATTTTCAGTATATATAAAACCCCAGTCCAATATTTTAGAGCTTGTCATGACTGCATCATTAAAAGTGGACTTTCCATCAACCAGATATATGGTTCCAAAATTGGCAGATGAAGAATCCTTAAATCTGTCAGAATTACTTGTATAATTTCCCCCAACGAAAATAACACCAGTATCTGCAGTGTTATTTATGAAATTAACATTATTGGTCGTTAAGCTATAACCACTATAAATAATCAGGGCGCTTCCCCGGTTAGAGTTTGCATTTATAAGGGTGAGATTGTTTATTGTCACGTTTACTGTATTAATGCCAAATATTGCAGACTGATTTCCAGCATCTATCGTATGGCCATTACCATTGATGATGAAATTATTCTTTTCAATATATATTGGTTCACTGGCATCGTCAGTGCCGTTATTGAACTTATAATCATTCATTACCTCAAAAACACCAGATGAATTGGAAACGTCATTTTTCAAATCAGTGAATGTTTTTGGTTCTCCTGCAGAATAAATATCATCCTGCACAGCTTTTAGAACATGTGAATTATCATCACCTGCAATATCGTCAGAAAGGTTATCCGCCGCACAGACAGCCCCAGCCGACATTACTAGAAAAAGCATAATAATCGTTATTCTCAAAATCTTCATGATATCACTGAATGAACTTATATTTTTCATATTTATATAAAATTAACCTATCAATTTCATGAAATTTTAAAAAATATTCATCATTGCAATATCTAATTGAACAAAACACGTGAGTTCCTACCTCATTAACTATTGAAAAAAAACATGAAAGGGAGGTTCAACACTCCCAATAATGCAAATAATGTGATTTCTAAAGACTTCATAGTTTAACATTTCCTTTTGAATTCTTATATTAACAATATAATACTAAGCAATAAGGAAATAAATAAACCTAAAATATCCAACTCATTATCAGATGAGAAAGTTATTGCATCATAATCTTTATCATCAGTAACATTATCACTATCCTCTTTTTCATCATCTAAGAGATTCTGATCTTGATTAATGCTTTTTGAAACAGATTCATGATTTTGTGATAATACATCAGGGGCTTCAAAACTTGCTGAAGCTCCAGGACAGGCTGTCATAAAAGATTGTGAATCTTCTAGGCCTGACTCTTCTTGGGAATAATTATTCAAATCATCAGAATTATCATCTAACTCCTCATCAGAATCATTACCACAAATGTCTTCACAATCCTCTTCACTACCTGAATCACCAGATGACATGATATCAAGTGAAGATGCAGTTTTATATGCGATAAATGGTTTATGGGCGTAAGAAATCAATTTGTAGAATTTTATAGATGAATTTGTATAATTTCCATCCCAATCACCATCATCCCAGTCATCGTTCCAATCAGAATCATCATCCCAATCATCATAATCCTCATCATCTAAATCAGAATCATCCCAATCATCATAATCCTCATCATCTAAATCAGAATCATCC
>R27__coassemble_999_pt1 | contig 14478 bp, 15 predicted proteins | sample R27__metabat2_low_PE_024 | metagenome-assembled genome bin R27
GAGAGAGCATTTGAAAACTAATATCTTCAGATGCCTTTTTGTGAAATTCATCTCCCGACCTTAAAGAGGTCGGAGTATTCTTTCACTATTAAGATAAATACCGCTGCAAGTGCAGATTCCCAGGAATTTCCCATTTCCAATATGATTGTATATGTGAAAAGGGCATTCAGTCGCATACCAGGAGCCAATCCAACAGGGAATTTGGCAACCAATCCCATAACTATACATGCGATACCTGATGCAATTGCTGTTGAAAAAAATACTGCATTGGCAGGCATTCCACCTTCAGCCAGCATCGACGGATTTACACCTAAAATATAAGCCATTGCAAGAAATGTGGTGATGCCTGCAATTATTTCAGTTCTATAATCAGCCCATTTTCCTTAAATTTGAAAAAATCATCCAACATACAGTGCACCTTGGAAAACATGAATTCCGATATTATTAGTATATGAAATGAAATTAATAATGTTATCGATAATCAGTCTTGATTAATTATCATATACTTATTGCCTTTTTCGGACAATCCTTAACGCAATTTAGGCACAATATGCATTCTGTTCCGTTTTTTCTCTTTCTTGAATTGTTTAGAATTTCAACATCCATCGGACATCTTTTCATGCATTTGCCGCATTCATTGCATTTATCCCTGTTGACTTTCACCCTCAAAAGAGAGAAATAGCCTGACATCTTTAAAAATACTGTAATCGGACATACATATTTACAAAATGCACGGTTGTCCTTTAGTTTATATGCCAGGAATATCCCTAAAACATAGTATATGACATTTCCAATGACGAACATGTAAAACAAAACATTGTCCAGGTGATTTACCTTGAATATGAAGAGTGCTGAAACAAGACACAATATGGATGCAAAGAGCACATACCTCACATATCCCCAGTCCTTTCGCTCATTGGCAGGATTCTTGTATGGAAGCAGATCCAATATCATCGCAGTCCAGCAGCCATATCCGCACCATCCACGGCCGAATATGAAAGGGCCTGCAATTTTAGCTATAAGATAGTGAACTACAGCAGCTTCAAATACTCCCAAAAACAGATAATACCAGAATCCGGAAAGCAAAAGATTTTCCCTGCCCAATATTCCAACATATATCAAAAGATATGAACCTACCGCAAGCATTATGATATTTCGGCCGAAATTATATCCGTTTTGAGTCAAAAATACGCCTACTGCTACGGAAGTTCCGATAAATGCAAAATTATATATGAAAAACACATTTCCAGAGAAAAAATAGATTGAAAATGCTATCAAAAGAAAAATCGTTTCAATGAATATTGATTCCTTGATTCTCATAGGATATTATATGAAAAAATAAGGTTAAATAATTATTCCACCAATGTTAAAAAATCATAGATTATTTTTGAAGCTACAACCGCAGTGGCATCACCCAATCTGTCACTTGCAGTTTCAACGACATCCAATCCTACAATAGTCTTATGGCACAATGTCTTTAAAATTGATTCTATTTCATGAACGAGCAATCCGCCCGGTGTCGGGTTTCCAACATTAGGAGCAACGGCAGGGTCTATGACATCCATGTCTATTGAAATGTAGATTGGCCCATCGATGTTGGTGAGATAGTATTTTATTGCATCCATGTGCTTGTGGGCGTCCTTGTTTTTGAATGTCTGGATATTGTATGTTGACTTTACGAATTCCTCTTCCTCAAGTGATGATGACCTTATTCCTATTTGTACCAGATCTGCACCTATTTCGTGAGCCCTCCTCATTACTGTTGCATGAGAGTATTTCTCGCCGATGAATTCGAATGCAAGGTCCCTGTGAGCGTCGAGGTGAATAACTGTCAATTTTTCATATCTTTCGCACAATGCCTTGATGGCTCCGATTGATGCAGAATGCTCTCCTCCAATTATAATCGGCTTGAGATTCATGTCCAAAATTTCATTGACGGTGTCTTCAACAATCTGTGATGTCTTTTCGCAGTTTCCATAAACAACATTGACGTCACCGAAATCGTAAAATGTGGCTGTCAGGCTCTTGTTAAAAACAGTATTGAATTTTTCAAAACCAAATGATGCTTCACGCACAACGATTGGTCCTAAACGTGCACCGGAGTGATAAGAAGTAGTGCTGTCAAAGGGAACTCCGATTATCCCATATGAGTTTTCTTTTATTTCTTCATTTTCAGATGAAAATGCAAATTTCCACGGTTCGTATGTATTAAAAAGCATAATTTATCTAAAAAAGGAAAATAATTAGAGGAATTAAGCAGATCCTCTAGTTCTCATTATTTTCATGTTTCCTAAAGCGACGATATATTCAACTTCAATACCTTCGACGATGTCGTCTTTTAAATCTTCAGGCATTGGTAAGTCAATGGTATCATAGTTTTCCATATCCATAATTTGAACGTTGTCGCCTTGAATGGAAATGACTTGACCTAATCTTTTGTCGATAATAGGAATATCTACTTTGTTATCTACAGGTTTAACGAGACTTCTTTTTTGGTTGTCGAATACACCTACAGCTTCAATTCTTGCTTTTGCTGCTCCGTGTTTACCTGGAGATGAAGTAGTATAACTAATAATTTTACAAGCTTCTCCGCCTAAAACAATATATTTTCCAACTTTTAATGTTTTAATTTCTACAACTTTTGTTGACATTAATTTTCCTCCATAAATAAAAACCGGTTTTTATAATCTTATAATAAGGAATATTATTAGATTAATATAAGATATATTTTCTATTTTATATAAAGTATTCGATTATTTTGCTTTTTTTAAAGGTTGAAATAAAGCCCTGTTTTTAAATCAAAGCCCCAAATGAAAGCCCAATTCATAAACGGGCAATTAAAAAATATGAGTAATTTATTATATGATAAATATCAAAATATTAAATTAAGTGATATAATGAAAATAGCTATAGTAAGTGGAAAGTCTGAAGGCCCAACAAAACTGAATGCCTTCGACAATGCATTGAGTGACGCCGGAATCGGTGATGTAAACCTAATTAAAGTATCAAGCATGCTTGCAGGCAATGCCGAAATTCAGGAATTGCCTAAACTTAAAGCGGGAAGCATGGTCAACTGTGTTTTATCAGAAGTTACATCATCCCAACAGGGAACCGAAATAACTGCAGTCGTTGCAGTAGCTATTGGAAAAGAATTAGGCTGCGTCGTCGAGACAAGTGGAATTGACAAAAGCCCTGAAGAGTTGAAGGATGAAGCCGAATTCATGGTCAGATACATGATGGAGAAAAGAGATGTCGACATCAGGGAAATGATTATTGAATCAAGCACAGCAACTGTTGAAAACATTGCATCAGTTGTTGCATCAGTCGTATACCTAAAAGATGAAATAATTGAGGGATAACATGGATGCACAGGATAAAAAAATTGCAACAGACCTTGCATATGAAATCATAAGGGAAGTGGGCCGAGCAATAAGGCCATATGTTGGAAAACCGGAATCCGGTGAAAAGGTGAAGATGGGAGCCGACGGAACACCCACATCATTCATAGACATTATCGCCGAAGAGAAGGTCATAAACATATTGAAAAATGCGCCGGTTCTTTCATATATTGTAAGTGAAGAAATCGGAGAGTTGAAATTAGGTAAGGGAACCAAAAGAAGCATTATCTTGACACAGGAGTTGAGGCGTGACGACTTTGATGAGGAAGAAAGGCCAAAATTCATATTCCTGGTTGATCCCATTGACGGAACAAGCAATGCAATCAAGGAAATCCCTGCGTACGGCATTTCAATAGCTGTTGCAAGCGTGCCTGAAGGAAGGCTTGCCACATTGAACGATGTTGAACTGGGTTTTATAAGCAACTTCGGTAATGGAAACTTTTTTGAAGCTGAAAAGGGAAAAGGCTGCTGGCTGAACAATGAGGAAGTGCATCCAAGCAATACAGTAAACATCAGCGACATTACCCTTGGAGGATTTACAAAAAGCGGAACCTCGGCGGCATCACATCTGGTCGACAATGCAAGAAGAATGAGAGTGCTTGGAAGCGTAGTGCTTGAAATCTCATATGTTGCAAGCGGAAGATATGACGCATTCATCGACCTTAGGGGAAGTAGAATTATTGATATTGCAGCATCCAAACTGATTCTTGAAGAAGCTGGAGGAATAATTACAGACAAATACGGTGAAAAACTGAACAACAAATTGAGCATCCACGAAAAGACAATCGTAATTGCCGCCAACAATAGAATCCTTCACAAACAGATGATTGACATCTTAAATGACAATCAAACCGATTTCATTGGAAAAATAGGAATCGTAAGCAGAATCGATCAGAAACGTCCGATTTTATTTACAGCACAGCTTGTGGATTATCTGCTTACCAACGGAAGGGAAGTCATAATCGAAAAAAGGCTGGTTCAAAAGCTGATTGAGCTGAAGGAAAATCCGAAACTGGACAAAATCATTGAAAAGACCAAAAGGAAATATCCGGACATTGCCCATCTTTTGGATGACATCAACTTCAATATCGACTACAAGCAGCTTGCATACGAGATTACCGATTTTGAATGTGATATGGCAATCGTTCTTGGAGGGGACGGAACCCTTTTAAGGGCACAGGCAAAAATGAAAGATGAAACACCAATATTCGGTATAAACATGGGTACAGTTGGATTTTTAACTGAAATTGAAGCAAGAGACACATTCAAAGCATTGGAAGAGGTTCTTAAAGGAAACTACTACAAGGAAAACAGGACAAAGCTTGTCGTATCCCACGAAAACCACTACTACACCGCAATGAACGAAGTTGTAATAATGACCAACAAGCCTGCAAAAATGCAGCACTTCCAAATCAAGGTAGATGGAGAAATCATTGAAGAGGTAAGGGCTGACGGACTAATAGTTTCAACCCCAAGTGGTTCAACAGCTTATTCAATGTCTGCCGGAGGACCTATCGTTGATCCAAAAGTCGGAGGATTTATTATAATTCCAATCTGTCCGTATAAGCTTGGCGCAAGGCCATTCATCGTATCCGACAACAGTGAAATCACAGTAAAATTGCTTAAGAAAGGTAAGACTGCAGTATTCGTAATGGACGGTCAGAGAAACGAAGAGGCAGAATACGAAGAGGAAATCAAATTCAAAAAATCCGACAAAAGCGTTTATCTAATCAGAACATCAACCAAATACTTCTACAAAAAGGTAAAAGACAAGCTTGCACAGGGCGGACTTGAAAAGGACAACAGCTGGTGCTAAATTGCATTATGTAGTAATCGACATGACCCATGGTGGCGTCAAGATTGCAGTAAGCCTTGCCAAAACTGGAAAAGTCGTCCATGCCATCGACATTTACAATACTATGAAAGGCATTGACGAAAAGATGCTTGAGGTTTACGGCGTAAACATCATCGGTTTTGATGATATGGCTAATCTCAAGGGCAAGGTATGCGTAATCGCACCCGTACATCTTCCGATGAGCGAAGATGAAATTGAAAGTTACAATCCAGATTTAAAATACGAATTTCTGACACACCATGAAATAATAGCAAGAATTCTTGATGACTGGGGAAAAGACATTCCTAAAATTGAAGTTACCGGAGTCAAGGGAAAGACAAGCTCCGTTTTTATGCTAAAGGAAATTCTCATTGATGAAAACCCACTGATTTTATCCAGCCTTGGCGCAATACTTTATTCTGATGAAAATGAGATTGTCCTTAAAAAGAACATTTCAATAACACCGGCAAACATCAAGGAAACAATTGATTTGGCATATAAGGTTGCAAATCCAATCTGCAAAATAGCTGAAGGTGAAGTTATCAGTGAAAATTTGAAAAAATACTCTTCAGCCATTTTTGAAAGCTCACTTGGAGTTTGTGGCATTGGAGATGTGGGGCTTTTGACAAACATTGCCGAAAACTACCCTATTGCCAAAAGCAGAAGTTCTGCAAGCAAAGCAAAAGCACAGGTTTTCAGATGCAATACCGTAGCATGCCAAAAGGAATGTTATGACGAATATTATAGTGATATCGAACACACCAAAGTAAATACATTTTCGCTAAGTGATGAATCTTCAAATCTTTATGTAAAAAACGTCACATATGGCCTTGATGAAACAACAGTCAATATTGTTTATAGGGATGTCAAAAGCATTAAAGACAATGTAATGAATGGTGAAATCACCGTGAAGACATTTGCACCAGGTCCGCACCACGTATCAAATGTTTTGGGAGTTGTCCTGACCTCACTATGTCTTGAAATACCTGAGCAAAAAATAATCGATGGTTTGAAAAATTACAAGGGCATTCCAGGCAGAACCAATAAAAAGACTATTGAAAATTCAATAATAATCGAAGAGATAAATCCGGGAATCAACACGAAGGCCATAAAGGAATCAATGAACATGATTGATAATCTTGATGATTATTACGTTGCAATCGGCGGAGACTATGGAATTACCTGTGAAGAAATTGATGAGGACAGACTGGCCGAATTTTTAAACACCACTGACTGCAGGCTGATACTGACCGGTGAAGTCGGCGTTTCAATATCTGAAAAAATCACCAGAAATGCAGAAATAATCGAAAACTACAATGACTGTTACGCCAAAGCAATAAGCGAGAATAAAAATCTTCTTTTCATATATAGGTCAAGTTACAGCAATCTTTCACAAAGATGATTTTTCCAGTAATTACTAGAAAAATTGAAACATTTAATTATAATTAATTATAAAAATTAACAATGTAAAAATTCTTATAAGTTATAGGCTTATAATAATGAAAAATTAAAAAACGGGGATAATAAATGATTGTTGGAACTAGAGGTAGTCAGTTAGCTTTAGCACAAACTAATCAGGTATGTGCCGATTTATCAAAATTAACCAAAGAAGCAATTGACGTTGAAATTATTAAGACAAAAGGAGATAAAATCACAACCTCACAATTGTACAATATGGATTCTAAAGGCCTTTTCACCAAGGAGCTTGATATTGCACTTCTTGAAGAGGAAGTTGATTTTACCGTCCACAGTTTCAAGGATTTGCCTACCGAACTGGATGAAGATCTTGAAATTGTTGCCGTTCCAAAGCGTGAATCCCCCCATGAAGTATTGATTTCTGAAAAAAGCTGGGATGAACTTGAAGCAGGTTCAAAACTTGGAACCAGCAGCCTTAGAAGGGAAGCTTTCTGCAATCATTATGAAAAAGAATTTGAACTTAAGCCAATCAGAGGAAATATAGAAACCAGAATCAATAAAGTCTTTGAAACTGACCTTGATGCCACTATAATGGCTGAGGCAGGACTTAAAAGATTGAATCTGACAAAATACATCAAGACAGTATTTCCGCTTGACTACATTACCCCTCCTGCAGGTCAGGGGGCTTTGGCAATCATTACAAGAAAGGACTCTGATGTAAAAGACAAGATTTCCAAGCTGAATGATTATGTTTCAATGCAGGAAGTATTTTCAGAAAAGAAAGTGCTTGAGGAATTGGGCGTTGGATGCCAATGGCCAATCGGTTCCATAGCACGCATGAATGACAAAGAATTTAATATTTATTCAATATTATTAACCAAGGATGGAGAAATCCTTAAAGAGCAAAGCGAAAAGGGTTCAATTAAAGATGCTGTTGAACTTGGCAAACGTATCGGAAAACTTTTCGAGGATTATGTTTAAACGGAGGAATTGAATTGAGAACTGTAAACGTAGGAGTTATTGGAGTAGGAGCAATGGGTGAAAACCATGTTCGTGTATACCATAAAATGGAAGAAGCTAATTTGATGGGTGTTTCTGACGTTAGTGAAAGGGCACTCAAAAAAATTGAGAAGAAATATGGTGCGAAAGGTTATACTGACTATTGTGAATTACTCGCAAACCCGGAAATTGAAGTAGTGAGCGTATGTGTACCGACAACATTCCATCATGCTGTTGTAATGGAAGCAATAAGACATAAAAAGCATGTTCTGGTTGAAAAGCCAATTGCATTCACATTAACTGAAGCTGAAGAAATGATTGCAGCTGCAAAAGATGCAGGAGTTATTCTTGCAACAGGACATGTTGAACGGTTTAACCCAGCAGTTCAAAAAGCAAAAGAGCTTATTGATGATGGAGTTATTGGAGATATAGTATCTGCTTTTGCAAAAAGAGTAGGACCGCTTCCACCAAGAATAAAAGATGTCGGTGTATCAATTGACCTTGCAATTCACGACTTGGACATCATGAACTACTTGTTTGAAGAGGAAATCACCCAGGTTTACGGAACAATGAACAGCAGTTTCGATGACAGTGAATTTGAAGACCATGCAGAGATAATGGTGAGCTTTGACAATGAATCAACAGGAATCATCGAAGTAAACTGGCTTACTCCTTACAAACGTAGAGAATTAGAACTTACCGGAACAGCAGGAATCATTTCTGTTGACTACATCCAACAAAGCATCGAAGTCTTCGGTAAATTTGCTCAGGATATTGAAATCGTACACGAAGAACCTCTCAAAGGTGAATTAAAATCATTCCTCAATTCAGTTGTTGAAGAAAAAGAACCAGTCATAACTGGTGAAGATGGGCTTAAAGCTCTTAAAATGGTCATTGCAGCTAACAAATCCTCAAAAGAACATAGACCAGTTAGTTTAGATGAACTCAAATAGGTGAGATAAGTGAAACAAAAATTAATTCAAAAGGCTCAGGAACTCAGACAGCACGGATTTACTACCGGCGAAATTGCTGATGAACTCAATGTAAGTATGGACACTGCAAGATGGTTGACCTTGCAAAAACCAACCGAAGTAAAAGCAGATGCACCAACTGACTTTGCCATTAACTGGAAAAGCATTGGTGGAAATGCTGCACGTTTAAGATATGTCGCCAGTGCATTAAGCGACATGACATTGATTCACGGCGAAGCTGAAGTTGTCTGTGGAATTGCAGTGAGCGGAATTCCATTTGCTACAATGATGTCTGACCTGTTGGAGGAAATGACCGGCGTCGACACTTCCCTTGCAATATTCCACCCTCACAAGCACAGAAAAGACAATGACAAAAGCGATGACGAAGGTACAATAAGTACCAACTTCGGAAGCGTCGAAGGCAAAAAGGTCGTAATTGTAGATGACGTCATCACAAGCGGAAAGACTGCACGTGAAGTAATCCACACCGTAAAGGATTTAGGCGGAGAACCTCTCTGTGTAGTTGTACTTATTGACAAGGCAGGTCTTTCAGAAATTGAAGAAGTGCCTATAGAATCATTGATTAAAGTTAGTAGAATCTAATCTACTAATATTTTCTTATTTTTAACTCTTTTTTTAAAACCAAGGTAAATTATGGATTTAGCGCTACTTGGAAACATGTCAATAATACTTATTACTGCAGTAATAGTGTTATTGGTCTTCAACAAATTAAAACTGCCAACAATGATTGGTCTTTTTTTTACCGGAATCGTGCTTGGTCATGCAATCAACGACACAAGCCTGATTTCTACCGTTTCAGAACTTGGAGTAATATTTCTCCTATTCATTATAGGGCTTGAGTTTTCAGTTGAGAAATTTTCATCGATCAAGCGCTATGCTCTCATCGGAGGTTTCCTTCAGGTATCCATTACGACAATTCTCATATCCGTACTGGGACTGATTTTAGGACTCAGCCCCAATTCTGCGTTATTTTTCGGATTTCTGGTTGCATTCTCAAGTACCGCAATCGTCATGAAGATAATGCAGCAAAGACATATCACTCATTCAGTTCAGGGAAGGGTAACATTGGGTATTCTGATTTTCCAGGACATTGCAGTAATTATCGTTATACTGATTACTCCCCTTCTCGGAGGTCATGAACTGGCATTCAACAACCTGCCTTCACTTATTGTGAAATGTGTCGGGCTGGTTGTCCTGTTATATGTCGGTGCAAAATGGTTCATACCACTTGCATTGAGGGATGCCGCCAAAACCAAAAACAGGGATTTGTTTTTACTTTTGACACTTTTCATCTGTATGGGAACAACATTCGGAACAAGTTTAATCGGAATAGGACCTGAACTTGGAGCATTCATAGCCGGACTTCTGATTTCAAATACAGAGTATTCCCATCAGACCCTGGGATACATCCAACCATTCCAGGATGTCTTCATGAGCATATTTTTCATAAGTATTGGACTGATGGTCAACCTGCATCTTTTCCTTTACAATATAGTTACCATATTGGCCCTTACTGTAATAATTCTAGTAATTAACTTTACTGCAACACTGATTACTGGAATGGCCTTGAAGCTGCCTTCAAAAGTAACAATAAGCATTGCAGTCCTTTTAAGCCAAATTGGGGAATTTTCATTCGTCCTTGCCCGTGAAGGAATGAATTATGGTCTGATGACAAACCAATTCTTCAGCGTCTTTCTGGGAGTGAGCATCCTTACGATGTCTGCAACTCCATTTCTGGAAAAGATGACTCCAAAAATAGTAAGGCTCTTCAACAATATAGACTACTTCGACATAGACGAGGAGCTCATGACACTGCCTGAGGAAATTGAAGACCCTCAGGACATATCAAACCACGTAATCCTTGTCGGTCTTGGACGGAACGGAAAGCATATGGCAAGAGCCTGCAAGAAATTCAACATCCCATACAGGATTGTTGACATGAATCCGGTAATCGTTGAAAACCAGCAGGCAATGGGACTGCCAGTCATATACGGGAAAGGGTCAAACGAAAGTGTCCTGAAAGAATTAGGCATTACCTCCGCACTGTGCATAGTCATATCATCCTCAACTTATGATGAAACCATAAAGACAATAGATGCGGCACGCAGGCTGAATCCTGACATACACATTATCGTGCGTACAAGATATCTGAAAAATCTGGATGATGTTATTGAGGCCGGTGCTGATGAGGTTATTCCGAAGGAGTTCGAAACAAGTATCATGATGTTTACAAGAATCATGGATTATTATAACAAGGATGTCGATGAGATTACAGATGCTGTCAACGATCTTCGTTCTAACAACTATGATGCATTCCGTAGCGTAACTTCAGAAGATATATCTACATATCTAAACCACAAATACACAAATTTGGAAGTCGACTCACTTAGAGTATCCGAAGACAGAAGCATCGATGACTTTCCTTTTACAGAAAACAGCCTTACCATAACAGGAGTAATACGTGGAAAGGACACATTCATTGACGTGACCCCACACTTCAAACTCCTTGCAAACGACCTCATTGTCTTTGTAGGGCACAGGGAAAACATCAATAAATTCTTTGATGCTATCTGAAATTCAAATCTCCCAGCAATTCATCGATTCTTTCGTTGAGACTATCCATCTTTTCATCAATTTTCTTTTTATCTGACTTCAAATCCTTCAGACGAATGAATTCACCATCATATGTATCGACATATCTTGAAACTGAGAGATTGAAATCATTCTCTTCAAGCTGTTTTAGTGAAACGATTTCAGAGAACATATCGACGGTTTTGCGGTTGTTAAGGACGTCAATTATGTTTGATATTGTTTTTTTGTCCAAAACAAGATTTCGCTTGACAAGACCAGGAAATGTGTTTGGTGACATTTCGGTTCCGTACTTCTTGGAGAGATCAATGAATACGACATCATCCGAACTTTTGTTTTTTCGAAATACAATTACAACTTCAGGCCGAATTACGCCACCCAACTCTTCTGGAAGGGAAATGACTGCATCGATATAGTTGTTTTCATATGTCAGGAACTTTCGCAAAAGGGCCAGCGAATTTTTAAATAGGAAATTCTGAGAAAGTGATATCACCATAAGCCCGTTGTCCTTAAGGGAATTGATCATATTGATTAAAAACAGAAACTCACTGTTCTTTAGGGATTCGTATTCCCCTGTAAAAGAGGTCACTTCACTTTTTTCCATAGCATTTAAACGCTTTTCAAGTACCTTCAAGGCTTCAAGAGCTTCTTTATCATCGCTCAATTTATCCATATCAAGATTATTGAACAGCTTTTCCTTGAAATCCGTTTCGCTTGGAACTTCAATGCTTTGACTTTTGAGAGTGGTTTTTGAAAACTCGTCGAAACTGTTGGGAACCTTTGATGCTATGACATCAAATAGCTGTGAATCATATGACATTGATTTGATTGCATTTTCTCGAGAAATGTAAAGATTTTCGAAGTTGATTTCATTGATGAATGCCTTGATTAGAGAGTAGAAGTAATGCAGTTCGTTGTTTTCCTTTGCATAAATGTCAGACATGGTGAATTGGTTGTAGAGGTTAAATAGTATTGAAGCGTCCTTCAGGAAAGGATCATATGCATTTGACACGACGTTTCTTTGGGATTTGACGATTGAATTTATAAGCTCTGAAATGTAGTCTGGAGTTGATGAAAGCCGGATTTGCCTTGAATATGCAATAGCGTCATAGACCTGGGCGAATGTGAACTCCCTTTCATCAATATCGAATTTTGATATTGAAAAGATGTAGCTGCTCATAAATGAGGTCAAATCCTCATCGCCGTAAAGGCTTGTGAAATTAAGCTTATCCTCCAAGATTTCAATGATTTGGTCAAAATAGTCTTTTGACGGATTGTTCTGGCTGAATTCTATGTTGTTTTTAAGGTTTTTGAAAAAATCCGGACTGAAAATATCATCCACATACTTGTTTGAGATGAACTTGTCAATGAATACTGATTGGGAGGTGAAAAAGTATCCCATATCATTCAATGCCCATTGCCTCAAGTCGTCGGTTCCCTCTCCTGTCAGGTAAAGCATGTTCAAATCAGCCTCATCGCCTGCAAGACAATACATCAGGTGATTTTTAAGCTTGTCTGACATGTATTTATATAAAAATGCATAGAGAACATAATATCTCATGTTTAAAGGAAGATTTTTGCGCCTCCCCTTTCTCATGAGCTTGTGAAGAATCATTCTGTTGTGGGATTTTGATCTAAACATCCATGCCACCTTCCCAGATTTCGTTTAGAATTCCTTCCTTCAGGTTTCTGTCATATTGAATCATTGCCCTGTCGGCGACTATCTTTTCGTTGATGAGGTCCAAGAGTTCAGCGCACTTGTCCTGTGTTTTTCTGTCGGGAATGATTAGTTTTAATTCCTTAATTTCCTTCAGTGATGTGTGTGGTATTCTTTCTGTACTTCCAAGTTCATGCAGCTGCTTTTTAACATGTGCATTTGAAAGCAGATGGGCTATAAACGAAGGGTTGAAATTCTTGTTGACTCTGATGATGGCTATCCTGTCGCTTACAACCAGGTTTTCCTGGCTAACACAAACAACATCATACGGATACGGCATCTTCATCAGGATGTCTCCTGACTTTGTGAAATATCTGGATTTTGGCTTTACAAGCCTGACCTTTTCAAAATCCTTCAGGATCCCGTCCTTTCTGATGGATCTTTGAACAATCACATCATAGGAATCTTCGCTTTCATCCTTGTATCTTCTATATGACAGACCAGATATTACCTCTGCAATATCTGCGAGTTTTACCTTGTTCATGTTTAGCCTCTGTAGATATTTTTATATGTTAAAATATAAAAGATTAGGTTCCGAACACACGTCCCGGAACCATGTTTGCACCGATTGTTTTTGCCCAAAGGGCCAAGTGGTGAGGTACGTTGTGGTATTCTTCAATGTAAGTGAAAAAGGTTTTTCTTTTCCACATCATGTACATTGACTTGAATAGGGTGAGTTGGTCGAAATAAGCATGTTTGCGGTTGTATGACTTTTTCCATACCTTATACTCCTGGCATCTCAGGAGATATTTGATGTCTCTTCTGAGCATATCCATTTTTCGATACTCCTCGGGAAGAGGAGGATTCGAGAGATTGTAATAGTCATTTTGAAACTGCTTTATCTTTTTGTTGAGCAACAGTTCCCTATCATAGTATGCATTGTTTCTGTGTCTTTTGCGTGATTTGAATTTTCGCTTCATAATCATCCCAAATATTGGAAGGCCTATTGGTAGAGGCCTCCAATGTCATCATTACCTGTTTCTTCAGGTATTTCGCTTGCATCCATCTTTTCAGCAGACACCCCGCCGATTACTCCAACGCTTTGGATGTTAGATTTCAACACGGCAGTTGATGTGATTCCTGAACCCTGCGGTGACAATACAAAGAGGTCGAGGAAAGTATCGTCCTCATCTACGATGAATGCAGGTTCGATTGACTCTGCTGATTTGGTTTGCACCTTGATTAGAATGTGCTTTGCTTCATTTTCACCTTCGATTCCAATTTCGCGGCGGATATTGTCATCGAGGTTTCTGACTTTTTCAGACCAGTTGATTACATTTTCATTATTTTTCGCTAATTTATCCATATTATCAATTCCTACTATTTTTTGATGTTCACCTCAAAAGATAAGACATGTGAACAATGGTGATATCTTTTTTAGAAATATACATGATATTTCCTATGCATTTTCTTTGAGAAAATACATATTTGCATACATACTTTAGTAGTAATAGTATATAAACTTATTGGTTTTAAATTACATTTTTTAAAAAAATGCACATTCATACCAATGTAATAAGTAATATATTGCAT
>R27__coassemble_1023_pt1 | contig 14197 bp, 13 predicted proteins | sample R27__metabat2_low_PE_024 | metagenome-assembled genome bin R27
ATCGAAAATATAATTAAAAACTGCTCAATAAAAACTTGAATATTCTCAATTGAAAATTGATAATATTGCAAATAGTTATTATGAACTATCAATTATTATACAAATTTATATTAAGCATAGACTCCAAATTTTATTACAGAAATACCAGAAGAACCGTAAATAAAACATCTTTCTTCGAAAATAGGTTATTCCCATCCATGTGTTATAATATTTCCATTTGAATCGACTACAACGAAATAATTGTCATCATAATGTACCCTTTCTTTTCCATCGCCGATTGACTCACGTGATACTTCATGTTCTCTAGGGTTCCACCCATCAGGAGTTATTTGATACTCTTCTCTTTGACTATTCTGAGACGAACCGCCTGATTGTGATGCTTTTGCCTGAACAACCTTTTCTTTAATGGTCAATTTCTGTGTTGTGTTGTTTCCAGTGTAGTTTTCATTTCCACCATAACTTACAGAAACATCGTATTTACCTTTCTTCAAGTTCAAGTTCATTATGGCATTACCTTTGTCATTGGTTTTCACTATCTTATTTGCCACAAACTTACCATTGGTATCTTTGATTGTGATGTTGACAACCTCTTGAGATAATGGTGTTTTATTTAGATTAGTCAATTTAACAGACAAGTCATCTCTTTCATTTAAAGTTTTATTGCTTGTTACTTTGATTTTTGTTGGTTCCTTGGCATGCATCGGCTTTAATACCATAAATCCGATTGCAGCAGCAAGAATAACAATTATCACGATTAATATTACTATGATATTTTTGTTTTCCATTTGAGTTTCCCCGAATAAACTAATACTATTTATACACAAATTATCTAATAACATTTTCGACCACCAAAACAAACATCAGAATATTCAAAAGAACCTACGATATTTTAACAGTTGCTTCCAAAAAATAGCTGAATAAATCGTCAATAATTAAAGCAAACGAAATTGATTATAAAAAATAGTGCAATCATACAAGCGAATGTAAAAATCACAGATTACTGTCTGCATAATTAATGGTTGCAGCAAAATCGAATTTTGGTCAATCTGGAATCCAAGGTTGTTTGACCTTTAAAATCTTTTATGGCAAATTAAGACTTACCAGTGACTTTCAAAGTAACATTATTCTTTTTCATTGCATTCTAAAAACCTATTCCTGCAAAATGCCAAAAACTGCAAATATAAACGTTTCGCAATTGTCTTAAAATAAGAAATAAAGACCATCTACCGCAAAAATAAGAAAAACCATCTATATTGACGCCGAGCATTACCCAAAGTGTTCATCAAATAATTTTTCAACGCTGGCAAACCTCGAATAGGTATCAGTAAACAAATCCTGAACGGATTCATCCTCGCTCGATAGAATAAATTCCTCCAGAAATTCACAGACTTCCTTTTCAAAACCTGACCTTGCCAGCCTGTCCATCAAGTCATCAATCTTTAGGATTATCTCATCACTGGCGCCATACACATGAAGCCCTTCAGCGTATCTGACAATGGATTTTGAAAGAGAGCAGATTAAATCAATCTGCTTTGCCCGCTTTAAATCATACAAATCATCATCGATAAACTTTAAAACCTTAAATGGATCATCAAAACAGTCATTTAATTTGTTAAAATAATATTGAGAGTCGACATCCTGATTTTTGAACAGCTTCAGTTTATTGCGCAAGTCGGCATTCCTTGAAAGCTCTTCGGATAGAAATTCGATTGTCTCGCCGTGGGTTAAACTCATCAGCAAATCCATATAATCATGTTCGTCCAGCAGTTCCCCATGTTCATCAATATAATATAAAGTCGCCGCCAGATGCTTGCAATATCCCTCATAAGGACATCCGCAATACATCGAAGAAATGTCCGAACCTTTAAAATTGATTCGAACATCATATACACTGGACCCTGCAACCTGAGCGTCAACGCTTGAAGTTGAAGAGTTAATAATCCTTACGGCATTCGAATTATAATAATCAAGACCTCTGGATAGGATTTTGCCGTCGAAATATTTTTTCCATTCCATCTCAAAACATCCCTAATTACATATCATAGACCGAATCGGTGAAATGCTCCAAATCCCACTGAACGTCCTCCTGATTGAATTTGGTCAGCTTGTCCGGGTCATCTTCCATCAGCATTTCCATACCTCCGACGCCACCGATATCGTCCTCGGGATTGTACTCTCCCTTGAAACGCTTGATTAGAGGATAACTTTTGTCATATTCAACCGTTTTTTTGATTTCAATAGTGAATGACCACCCGTCGCCGTAATCGTATTCCCAGTAGATTTTTTTGTTATTTTCAAAATAATCATCTATTATGACATTTTTGGAGTTCAACTCACCGGGATTGAAGTCAATGTCTTCGAATTCATTTGTAATCACATCCCAGCTGTCCTTAAATGTGAACCTTGAAAGGTGATAACCCGAAAAGTTCCACAGTATTTTCATGACGTTGTCCAGATCCTTGAATGTAATGCCTGCCGGAATGATTAAATCCCTCCATGTCAGCGGCCTGAAGTCATCCAGCCTGACCTTGACGTCATATCCTTTCTGAGAGGTCATTGCTTTGGCATCACCGCATCTGTCAAAAACCAATCGTGAAAACGCCGGGTTCAGTATGAATCCAAAGCTTCCCGGATTTAGAATTATTCCATCGCTTTTTTCAATAAGTTCTTCAAAATCCCTGAACTCATGCGGTTCGGGAGTTTCGCCTTCAAAAACCCTGTTGAAGTCATCGATATCACATGATGCCGGAAGAAATCTGTGGGGTCCCAGCTGAAGAATCATCGTATTTCCCTGGGCGTTTGAGGGAGAAATCAGTGTTGCATCAGCCAGACAATCGGCCAGCTCATATGCCAGATTCTCAGGCATCGTATCCCCTGGGTCTTTCATGATTTTTTCGACTAACTCGACAATTCGGTCATTTCTTATTTTTTCCATTTTAATTCACCAACAATTATTGAATCCTAAACGCTATCAAACAGACTAATCACTGCAGAATGCCATTCCAGTCATTATCATTAATTTTCTATTTGAACTACCTCAACTTTATGGAAGCTGATGATTCTTACTTCACGGGCAGTATACTTTAGTGAGTATAGGATTACCGTGCTATTGCTCCCGTTTAGAAGGATAGACAGATTCAATTAATATTTCTTTTTAAACTTGCTTATCGTTGAAAAAGTTTAATTTAATTGCATCATCGCCATTTATTATTTTTGTTATATTGTTATTTAAATTTCATCAAAGAGCAATTGAAAGCTAATGCCTGCCCTTGTGCAATTCATGGTATTTTTTTAGATAAAATCTTATTTTCTCCTAATTTTGAATATTTCAACCCAAAACATTCAGTTTAAACAAAAAATTTATAAATATGATAACCTACAACCTTTTAAATAGATTAAATAAGAAAAAATGAAGAATGTTTAATTTAATTCTTTAAACCCTTATTTTACGAATCATGGGAATGGTTATGTCGGTAGTGCTGAGGCACATAAAACCTGCTATCAATACGACCCTCCAAATTTAAATGGCCATTCAACAAAAAGGTGTTAGAAATGAATAATAAAGCAAAGGAAATGATGATTTTCAAGAAGTCTGTAGAATTTGTGGATGACGGTGTAACCCATGGAATGCTTGCCAAGTTCGAACCCGGCACCAGAGTTCTGAAAAAAGGATTTCAACTTGCCCCCAAGTTCAAGCCGCTTGAATGTGACATCATCCTCGAAAAGGACGTCCCGGTCAAGATGCGTGATGGAGTTACGATATATACAGACATACTGCGTCCAGTCACGGATGAGAAGGTTCCGGGAATAATCGCATGGAGCCCTTATGGAAAAAGCAGCGGAAACGCTCCAAGATACTCAGGTATTTTCAGTCTGGTAGGGATATCTGACAGCACCGTTTCAGGCTTGCAGAAATTTGAGGGTCCAGACCCTGCATGGTGGTGCAAGGAGGGCTATGCCATTTGCCATCCGGATCCAAGAGGTATTGTACATAGCGAAGGAGATGTGGTGATGCTGGGTTCACAGGAAGGAGAGGACTGCTACGACTACATCGAGTGGCTTGCTGAACAGGAGTGGTGCAACGGAAAACTTGCCCTCAGCGGAACCTCATATCTGGCGATATCCCAATGGTTCATAGCTGCGCAGAGGCCCCCTCACCTTGCATGCATCAATCCGACTGAAGGGCTCATGGATGCATACCGTGACTGGTGTAAACGTGGAGGAATACCTGATCCCGCCTTCATGAAGATGTTAAGCGATGTAAACCACGTTCACTCAGGAGATTCTCATAAACGTGAGGATATAGCCACGGAAACTATGGTTTATCCTTTCGCTGACGCTCCTATCTGGGAAGACAAGGTTGCACATCCCGAAAAAATAGAATGTCCTGCCCTCGTCGTTGCGAGCTATACGAATACGCTCCATACGAACGGCACCTTTAGGGCGTGGAGGAACCTTGGCAGCAAGGAAAAATGGCTGAGAATACATGACAGCCAGGAATGGCCTGACTATTATAATGAGGAAAACCAGAGGGAGCGCCTCAAATTCTTCGACCACTATCTAAAGGGGATTGACAACGGTTGGGAAAAGACCCCTCCAGTCAGATATACCATACATGATTTGGAGGGAGGCGATATAGAAGGAATTGAGGCCGATACATTCCCACCGGCTGGAACCACCTATGAAAAGCTCTATCTTAACGGCGGCACTCGCATTTTGTCCAATGAGCCAATGCCTGTTGATATCCCTTCACAGATACCCGGGCAGTACCGCGTACCATTGATGCCGTTAGCCTCTTTTATTTTCACAGCAAATGAAAAGATCGAAATGGTCGGATATCCCAAGCTGAAGCTTTGGCTTGAGACAAAGGATACTGATGATATGGACATCTTCGTTCTCGTCCAAAAGCTGGATAAGTTCGGCCATGAGCTGAAGCAGTTCAATGTTCCGAACCATTCCGCAAGAACCTATGATGTGACGGACTGGGGCTCCACCGTTTTAAGGTATCCCGGAACAGGAGCTATCTTAAGGCTTTCCATGAGGCACCTTGACGAAAACATTTCAACAGATGTGAATCCATATTATTCATTTGACAGGAGCGAGCCACTGTCTCCAGGCGAAATAGTGGCGGCTGAGTTTCCTCTTGACCCAATAGGTCTCGTCCTTTATCCCGGCGAGAGCCTGAGAGTCATTGTCAGCACTCAGAATATCACAGGAAGCATGATGCCGACCGTCAAGAGGTATGACCCGGACAACAGGGGAAGCCTCGTCATACACGCAGGCGGGAAGTATGATTCATACCTTCAAATCCCAGTAACCCGGCGAACTGCATAGTATTCAAAGGGGCTGTAAGGATTAATAAGCAAATCCTCATTGAATGTCCCTCCATTTTTTGTTTTGAATATTTTAACTAATAAACTATCCTAAAAAAATGTTTTCATTATGGAAAAAATAAACCCTGCAACAATTGCAAGAATGGCAATAATCACAACCAATATTATGATTATATTCCTGTTTTCCATAATTTAGTCTCCAAACAGTCCTAAACAGGTTCCCACCTATTGTTTCCCAAGTGCCTCATATAACCCCCGCCAGGTTCTTGAACAATATCACCTGTATAGTAAGTTTTCAGTGACTGTCTACTGTAATAAGCGCCTGGATCACTTGATGAACTGTCACTTGAAGAGGAAGTCAGCTGTGCTTCAACAACCTTTTCCTTAACTGTCAATTTTTGTGTTGTGTTGTTTGCTGTGTAGTTTTCATTACCACCATAGCTAACGGTTACATTGTATTTTCCTTTCTTCAGCTCAGGGTCTAGCTTTGCCTTACCTTTGTCATTGGTTTTTACAGTTTTATTTAGAACAACTTTACCTTTGCTGTCTTTAACAGTTACATTTACTTTCTGTTTTGAAAGTGCTGTTTTATTTAAGTCAGTTAGCTGCAATGTTAAATTATCGCCTTCAGTTAGTGTCTTGTTGCTGGTAATTTTTACTTTACTTGGTTCTTTACTATCAAATGGGTGCAATACTGTTATTCCAATCATAACTGCAAGTATCACAATTATTACAGTTAATATGATAATAATATTTTTGTTTTCCATTCAAATACACTCCTTAAGTATGATAGCATCCCGCTTTGGAGTCATAAGGCACGTATACTCCAGCATCACATCCGTCAATTGTCTGTGGTATATAATGCAAGTTATTGGCTATTGCATAGTCACGAGTTTTACCCATTGAATCAACTGCAGGACCGCTGCTTGGATAATATGAATATCCGTCTTCACTTAAACCAGATGCTGAATTAAAATTACTTGTTTTTTGATTATTGACGACTTTGGTAGTTGCCTCTTTAACGCTGACATTTCCAGAAACGGAACTTGATGAATATTGACCGTTTCCATCAAATGTGCATTCGACAGAATATTTGCCTTTTTCTGTCATCTTGAATTTAGCCTGACCTTTGGAATTGGTTTTTATTTCCTTATCCGTTGTCAATCCCTTTTTATCTGTAAGTTTAATTTTGATTGTCTCATTTGAAATTGGATTTCCATTAGAATCGGTTAATTTGACAACCAGTGCATCATCAACGTTAAGGCTCTTATCAGCAATTTTTAGATTTGACTTTTCCTTTGCCATTTGCTGGGAAAGCACCACACCTACAGCCGCTGCAAGAATAACAATTATCACAACAAGTATAATGATTATATTTTTGTTTTCCATAAAAATATACTCCCCATTATTATATTATAATACAATCTGTGTCAATCATATGTATATAACAATTCCCAATTCTAGAACTTCATAACACGAACTTGCAAAAAGCGCTTGACAACCAAAGCAGCATCAAAATACTGAAGGAAATGATGCGTGAAAATGAGGTTTGAAGAGTAGAAGCACGAAATGCAATAGGTCATAATGCAGTATTTTGGCTAATTGAAATTTAGGAAAAAAGAATAGTATAGATGTCGTGCATCTACACAAAAATTAAAATTGATTATAAAAAGACCCATCCTCCATAAATGGCTCAACAGGGTCTTCACCTGCCAATGCTCTACTTTTATCCTCATGGAAATTTCCAGTAGGAGTCCAAAAACCATATCTTCCATCTTTATAACCATAAACTAAGTTTCCTTCTCTTCTTTCAACATATGTGTCACTTGAAGTTGTTGATTGTGTTTCTACAACCTTTTCCTCTTCTTTAATGGTCAATTTCTGTGTTGTATTATTGCCTGTGTAGTTTTCATTCCCCGCATAAGATGCAGTAACATTATACTTGCCTTTCTTTAGCTTCAAATCCATCTTTGCCTTACCTTTGTCATCGGTTTTGATGGTTTTATTTGCCACAACCTTGCCTTTACTATCTTTAATTGTGATGTTGACCTTTTGTTTGGATAATGGTGTTTTGTTTAAATCAGTTAATTTAACAGTCAAGTCCTTGCCTTCATATAAAGTTTTATTGCTGGTTACTTTGATTTTTGTCGGTTCCTTGGCATGCATCGGCTTTAATACCATAAATCCGATTGCAGCTGCAAGAATGACAATTATCACAACCAATATAATAATGATATTTTTGTTTTCCATTTACTTTCACCTATTTTCTTGTTCTGTTGAATTCATTATATAATTCACAATATTGTCAAAATTTGTCATCTTTTATCTTTATGGCATATATTGCCTTGCAGGATCTTTTTCAGGACCATCCAATGCTACACTATAACCCCTGTGTGGATTTTCTGATTGTAAATCTTGTTTTCTCCATTCAGTATAAGCTTCCCTGTCGTTAGGGTCTCCAGTATATTCAGTTCTTGGTGGTTTTGATGATTGACCATCACTGCTACTTGTATCTGGTTCACTAACAGTTTCTTTGACTTTTTCTTTAATTGTCAATTTCTGAGTTGTGTTGTTTCCAGTGTAGTTTTCATTTCCATCATAGCTAACTGTTACATCATATTTTCCTTTCTTCAAATTCAAATCCAATTTTGCCTTACCTTTAGAATTTGTTTTTACGGTTTTATTTGCGACAACCTTGCCTTTGCTGTTTTTGATTGTGATGTTGACCTTTTGGTTGGACAATGGAGTCTTATTCAAATCAGTCAACTTGACTGACAAGTTATCTCCTTCATTTAAAGTTTTATTGCTATCAACTTTGATTTTTGTTGGTTCTTTTGCATGCATCGGTTTTAATACCATAAATCCGATTGCAGCTGCAAGAATAACAATTATCACAACCAATATAATAATGATATTTTTGCTTTCCATTTGAATACACTCCCTTTAATATTTTCCAACATATGAACCTAACTTGATATTGCCCTGTGAATCATGGCCTCCATAGGTGTAATATCCGTCACCAGCCAGAACATAATTTTGACCACTGGAGGTTTCAATCAATGCCAATTCCTGCTGGCTTTCGACAGTCCTATAACTGCCTATTGCAGGATTATATTTTGGATAATCTGAAGATCCTCCGCTTGATTCCGAATTGGATTTAGATGAGGAAGTCTGATTATCGTCAACCAATTTTGTTTTTGCCTTTACAACACTGATGTTAGCATCAACAGATGTTGCAGAATACTTATCGTTTCCGTTGAACTTGCATTCAACAGTATATACTCCCTCATTATCCACATTCAGCTTGGCTCTGCCTTTTGAATTTGTCTTGACATCCTTATCGATTGTCTTTCCATTCTTATCTGTTAGCTTCATTTTGACCGTCTGGTCTGAAATCGGATTTCCGTTGCTGTCGCTTAACTTGGCCGATACAGAATCTCCGACATTAATGCTTTTGTGAGTAATTGCCAGATTCGAGTCCATCTTGTTCATTGATGATGAAAGCATCACTGCGGCAAGTCCCATAACGGCAATAATCACAATTAAAATTATAATAATTTTTTTGATTTCCATAAATGTCCTCCACATAAGGGCAATTCATGAATAGATGCATATGCATCAGCTATAAGCTACCCCATCCATGTGTAACAATATTTCCATCCTGGTCAACGACTCTGAAATAACCGTCATCATAACCGACTCTTTCAAGGCCATTGCCTATGGATCTGCGTCCAATTTCATGTTCTCCAGGGTTCCATCCATCAGGAGTTATTTTATATTCCTCTCTTTGACTATTCTGTGAAGACGAACTTCCTGATTGTGATATTTGTGCCTGGACAACTTTTTCCTTGATTGTCAATTGCTGTGTTGTGTTGTTTCCAGTATAATTCTCATTTCCACCATAACTTACAGAGACATCGTATTTTCCTTTCTTCAAGTTCAAATCCAGTTTTGCCTTACCTTTAGAGTTTGTTTTTACTGTTTTATTGGCCACAACCTTGCCTTTGCTGTCTTTGACTGTGATGTTAACCTTTTGCTTGGTCAGTGGAGTCTTATTCAAATCAGTCAACTTTACTGACAAATTATCCCCTTCATATAACGTTTTATTGCTATCAACTTTGATTTTTGTCGGTTCCTTGGCATGCATCGGCTTTAATACCATAAATCCGATTGCAGCAGCAAGAATGACAATTATAACAATCAATATTATAATGATATTTTTGCTTTCCATATAATTTCCTCCCATTAAACTAATACTATTTATACACAAATTAGATAATAATATTTTCTACAATGAAAACAATATGCCAATAATCAAAACAAGATGATATTTTGATAATTTTTTCCAAAAACAGATGAATAAACGGCCAATTAGACAAGAAACTATAAGCAGTGGGGGCATGAATACCTTTCACTTGCCAAAAGAAATCCGATAAAGTTTCCAAACAAGCCAGCAGGCGAATTTTTCATCAAAAGGGACGGCTGTGCACTGGCATTAAGCGATGATTATTATTAAAACCACACTAAAAATAGGATTTTTTCATTATTTCAAATTTGGAAATTTCCTAATCCTGTATAATGCTGTCGGACTTGCCAAAATGAAACATGCCACTGATGTGAGGATAAGCAAAAGCCCTGCTTTTTCATCAATGAATATTCCCCCTATAAATACTCCAACTGCCCTGTTCATATTGTTGATGAAGAGGTATGCACCGTTTGCAAATTCAGGGGCTTCCCTTATTGATGAACTCAACCAGTATTGGGAAATCGTATGCATTGAACCGTCCATAAGGCCGAAAAGGATTAACTGTACGAATGTGAATTCTGGAACTTCAATTCCAAGGCCTAAAAATATGACAACAACTGCAAAGACAATCGGATAGATTACAATTGGAATATTGTTCCTTTTGCCTATGAAATATCCAAAAAGACTTGTTCCGCAAACTGCAGCTATACCGTTGGCAAATAGGAATATTGATATTAAATCAGCTGGAATCTTGGTGAGAACTTCCAGCACTACTGAAAAATAATTGTAAATCATGCTTATTGCAACACCGATAAATATGGTGAACGGCAATGATACCAGAAAACGTTTGTCCCTTGCAAATTTGATGTTTTCAATTGTGCTTCTTTGGTGGCCTTCCATTTCAGGAAACAGCAGCCAAATGCCTGCAAGGCCAATAACATTGACCACAAGGAGCCATACATTTACAAATGCATATCCGAATGTCATGCCTATATGGGTGGATATTGACAATCCCAATATGGATCCGGCAGAAACGCCCAGAACAACCTTGTTCACATTGCCAGAGCCCAGTTCTCCCATTACTGTCAGGGCAATACTGATTGCTGATGAATAGAAGAATGCAGGAATCAGCCTGATGAATAGGGCAAGATAAAAGTTATCGATGAAAATCTGCAGGAAACTGCTTAATATGAAAACCGATAGGGAGATGATGAAAAATCTCTTTCTTTCATATTTGGAAAAATAGGACGGCAGGAATAAACCGGTAACGCTCAATATCAATGCAAACAATGCGACAAAGAGACTGGCCATTGTTATCGGAACACTGAAATATTCTGCAATCAGTGGAATTATACCGGGAATGCTTAAAAATGTTGACAGCGAAAAGGCCATCAGAAACATGCTGAAAGTAATCTTTTTTAACATATCCTATCTCCCATTACAACTTAAATGGATTTTAATATTATATTAGTAGATTATCCTATACAAAAATTTGCAAAAAACCCGAATGGGTTAAAAGAACTGGCAGAAGTCCACATTTCAAAGTGTCTTTGACATTTGTTTTTGAAAGCCAGTTAATGTAAATTGTTTTGTTTGAACAAGATATTTTTATTGGTATTTTCCGTTTTCATGATGTTACTGCAATTGGCTTTTTCTTTGGTATGATTACATTGCCATCCAATGAAGTTGAAACTCTTTGTCTCCAGATTAATCTTTACACAAATTCAATAGTATAAGAAAAAATAAAAAAAGTAGAGTAACTGCCGAAGCAATTACTTTTTAATCTAAAAACTTAAGCAAAACTATTCTAGTTCAAATATTTCTTCCCATGTATTTATCTTTCACAGCATTATTTCCTGTAAATGGGTTAACGCACCAGACATTACCATAGAAACCTTTATTCAAATGATAAACATTTCCAGGATCATTTTTTGAATAATGGAAATAGTCAATACTCATATAATAATTCTTATAATTGAGACATTTAAAAGAAATGACATATTGATATCCGTATTTTTTTGCCTTTTTTAAATTATTATAATCTTTTTTTGAAATTTTGCCGATATATTTTCCGATTTTAAAAATACTGAATGCCGGCCGGTTTTAAGTTAGGTATTAAAAAAAGTAAACTTTTGGATAAAAATCCAAAAGTTAAAGTGTTTAAATTATCCTGTATAAGGGTTGCTTGCAGTATAAGCCACGCCATTGACATACAATGTGTATGAACCGTAATTGATGGTTCCTGCATTGCTTAAACTTGTAACGTGACTGTTTCCGGTCAGTGTCCATGTGGAACCTGAATTGATTGTTACTTTGGTGGTTCCGTAGGAACTTGACGGATTAATGCAGCCTTTATAGGTTGTTTTGGTCAAAGTAAGTTTTAGAGAACTTATTTTATCAATTACTATTTTACCTTTTAACTTCATGTTGCTGGCGGTGAATGTTACACTGCCTCCGTTTGAACCTGAAGTTCCCCATTGGCTTTGACCTGCAGCTTTGAGGAGCACTCCGCTTCCAAAGCTCAATGAACAGTTTTTAAGATTTATGTTTGCTGCAGTATTGGTTACGTAAAACATCGGTGCTGACTTATAATAACTGCTGTCGGATGCAATAGTCAGTTTAGTGTTTGTTGCCTTGAATTTCGCAGTACCGACATCAGCATCTCCGCTCATGCTCTGGTAAAGGAAGACTCCTGCAAGATCCACATAGTTTCCGTTAACATAACGGTTTCCCTTACCGTAACCTATAAGGTCACAGTCAGTTAATGTTATACTGTTTTTACCTTCGATACAGGCAATCTGGCTGACATAGCTTGTTCCGATAGTATCAGATACTGTAATCGTTCCGGTTGAATAAATCAAAGGACTGCCTGAACCGCTGGTCTGGCCAACTCCTGTATATAATTTGGAATTTGTAACTGTAACTGTTCCTTCTCCTCTGTCAGTTGCAAGAGCAGCACAGCTTCCTCCACGGGTATAGATTGTCACTTTATCTGCAATGATTTTCCCGCCGTATGTAGCATCAAGTCCACGGGATTTGTCTTTATAGGTGTTTATTACAACATTGTTTACATAAGCTGTTGCACCTGAACTTGAAGAGTCAAGATTTGAAACAAATATAGCATTTGCCCCTTTAGCGTTTGTTGTGATTTTGGAATTTGTAATGTTGAGTGTACTTTTTGAAGTTACAAGCACTGCTGCATTTGTTCCATAAAAATCAGAACTTTCAGCAAGAGAACTTGACACATCGCCCTTTTTAACGATATTTGCATTTTTAAGGGTTAGCTTACCTCCGCTTTTAACCAGTACAGTATTTTTGTTGGAAGTGGATAATGTGTAGGTTTTACCTGTAACTGTTTTTGTCTTGCCGCTTACAAGCAGCTGTCCGCTGACGGTATTTGATTTAACGACAAGTTTCACGGTTTTTGATGATGCCTTGTATGAAGTGGTTGCCTTGTAGATTACTTTCATTGTGTAATAGTTTTTGGCATTAAGGTTTATGGTTACGCTTGCTTTACCTTTTGAATTGGTAGTTCTTGTATAAGTTTTGCCTGAAACCTTAAATGTCACTTTCTGGCCTTTTAAAACATTACCTGATTTATCTTTTAGAGTAACTGTAAATGCATTTCCTTTATAGACAGTTCTGCTTGCAGGAGTAATTGTTGTTGTGAGTCTGTATGAAGTGACTGTAACTGTTTTTGAAACGCTTTTGTATGCTCCGCCTGCATAAGAGGTTTTTATTTTGTATTTTCCTTCAGCAAGGCTTATTTTCAGACTGGCAGCACCATTTGAATTTGTGGTTCTTGTGTATGTTTTACCGTTAACGGTAAATTTCACTTTTTGTGCTGAAATTGCATTGCTTTCATTATCATAAAGATATATTGTATAATAGGTTCCTCTAAGTACTTTAGCACTTTTGACAGTGATTTTAGCCGGGATCTGGTAGGATTCAATAGTGAAGTTTGCACTGCTTTGATTATATGTTGAATCTCCTAGGTAGTATACTGTCACATCATAAGTGCCTGCTGCAAGATTTATCCCTAAATTTGCAGTTCCGTTTTCATCAGTTGATTTTGTATAATTTTTATCATTAATATTGAATATCACAGACTGATTTGATAAAACATTTCCATCTGCATCGCTTAAAGTTACTGTAAAGTTTGTTGTTCTAAGAATTTTAGTATTGTCTGTACTTATTATAGTATTTGTTGTAGTTTCGGTTGTATTTTCATCGTTGCTAATTGAATCTTCATAAGTGTCTGATGAAGTATCTTGAGAACTTAAAACATTTTCATTTAAATTTTCAACTGTTGATCCATTATTTACGTCAACAATTTCTGTTGAAGTCACAACAGTGTCATATTGTAAAACCGATTGGGTTTCATTGGCGTTATCCTCTGCATAAATTCCACCAATACTTAAAATGGATATTAAGGAAATTATAAGGATAAACGCAAATTTCTTTGACATAGTTTTTCCTCCATTTTACAGAAATATTTAAAATTTTTTTCTGTTTTTCGTTCTTCAACCTTGAATATTCACAAAAATTTTATTTGTAATTTGATGTTAAAAATCAAATATATTCAAAATTGTTAGTTATAATTAACTAAATACCATTA
>R27__coassemble_1029_pt1 | contig 14155 bp, 9 predicted proteins | sample R27__metabat2_low_PE_024 | metagenome-assembled genome bin R27
AACCCATCAATAACCGCTTCCAACGCCAAAGTCCTCTACTCAGCAGGAACAACATACAAAATAACAGTATACAAAAACAAAGGAATAACAGCAAACGGCGTAAACGTAGTAATAAAACAAAACAACAAAAAATTCAAGACAATAAAAACAAACTCCAAAGGAATCGCAAGCTTCAAGGTAACACAAACACCAGGAACCTACAAGCTAAAAATAACATCCCTTGGAAAAACAGTAACAAAAACACTAACAGTAAAACACATAGTAACACTAAAAACAGCAACAGTCAAAAAATCCGCCAAAAAACTAATACTACAGGCAACACTCGCCAAAGTAAACAAAAAATACCTAAAAAAGAAAACCGTAACCTTCAAATTCAACGGAAAAACATACAAAACCAAAACCAATGCAAAAGGTGTCGCAAAAGTAACCATCAAATCCAATGTCTTGAAAAAGCTCAAAGTAGGCAAAAAAATAACCTATCAGGCAACATATGTAAAAGACACCATCAAAAAAACAACTAAAGTTAAAAAATAGGGACCCACCAATCCTTATTTTTACTTATTTTCTTAATTAAAGCAAAAGCTTTCTAAGACTTAAATACTTTCTTAAAAAGAAATAATCCCATATAAAGAATAATAACCTGTGATATTATGGGATTTAAAAAAGCGATTTTAGTACTATTACTACTAATTATTTTAACAATGGGAGCCGTTAGTGCAAATGACGATGTAAACAATCTAACGGCAGTTGACACGCAAAACTATACTGAATCGAGTGTTGACAATATCGACATAGTTTCAGATGAAGATGACGAAGACGATTCTGATTTGGATGATGATCAAGGTTGGGAAGATGAATTGGACTATTATATTTCAGTTAAAGAAAAATATAACATTTATGACCTAGATTCTGAGTTAATTAATTATAATTTCTGGAATTGTGGCAATGGTGGAAACCTTTCAATATTTGTCGATGATGAATTATGTAAGGTCTATGATGTTGAACTTGATGAAGATGTCATAATTTCCGCTAATGATTTGGGATTAAGCAATTTGGATTATAAAAACTACACCGTTGACGTAATCTATTCAGGTGACGATACTTTTGAAGGATTCAATGAAACATATGTTTTCAGAGGATACTGGGGTTTTGATGTCGTGATTGAAGATTTCAATTCTGAAAAAGTAAATCATCTTGAAGTACCATACGGAGATAGCTTTCATATAATAATATCTATTCCAAATGATGCCAACGGCAATATCACATATAAAATAAACGGCAGAAAATATTCAATAAACCCGAAAGATCTTGATGAAGATGGCATTTTTACAATTGGACAGGATAAATTAGATTATGGAAGTAACAACTTAGAATTCATTTATGAAGGTGATGATTATCCTCCAGATTCTTACGAATTTGAAATTGATTATATTGCAACATATTCCCTACTTAACAGGTACGATTTCAATGAACCAACATATATTTACGTGAATCTGCCTGCTGATGCACAGGGAAATTTGGATGTTTATGAAATAGTTGATGAGCAATACAAATTATTAGGTTCTGTTCCGGTTGAAAATGGATTTGCAAACGTCACATTAAGCAATTTAAAACTTGGTTATCATGAAATCTATCCAAATTATACTGGCAGCGATTATAAAGTTTACTGGGAGGGGGGCAGTAACTATGATGTTTCTTTAAATCCAATTGTCATTGCAAATCCTATAAATATTAATAAACCTAATAGCAACTTAACTTTTATTGTACCTGAGGAATATGAAGGGATTTTAACATTGACCATAGGCGGTGAAGAGCGCAGTGTTAATGTCACCAACGGCATTGGATCTATCGAGTTCTTTAATATCAATTCCACAGAATATGATGATGAATATGACTCTTTCATCTTAAGATATGATTTAAGATTTGAAAGTGGAAATTATACTTTTAGTCGTTATGACTCTTCAATTAGGATATATGACGTTAATCCAAATATTGTTTTAGATGTTAATGTGGATGATGTTGTGCTTAAAGGAGACTCTATCGATTTTAGTATACGGAATGTCCCGGAAGATGAGAATGAACTCTTAGGCAATGTTACAGCATATATCGATGGACAATTAGTATTTAATACTGGAAATCCTTGGGATTTACACTGGGCGAGTTCTAATTCTTCATCTTTGGATTTAGGACAGCACACAATTGAATTTTATTATTTGGGAAATGAAATATATAACCCTGCAAATGCTTCCCGCGCATTTGAAGTAACCGATGTCATTATTAATCTTAATGAAAACGTATATGCAGGTATTGGAAATTCAAATTATTATGAAGATTATATTGCTACAATCAGATCAATCTATGACGGAGGCCATTATTCAATCGTTGTTGATGATGAACTATTTGAAATGGGATTTATTAATAGTGATTACCGTTCCTATGCTAATGAATACTATGGTTCCATAATATCCAATATCCCTCGCGGCATCCATGACGTTAAGATAATCTATACAAATGGAAATGTGACAAAATCTGTGAATAATACTGTTAATGCAAGTTATTATCTTCATCAAAGCAATAATTTCGATTATAATAACTATTTTAGAGAAGACAATCTCACTTTTAATTTTAAAGTTTCCAGAGAAGTTAGTGGAAATTTGATTGTAACTGCAGACAAAGATTATATTGTCCTGATTGTTAACGGAACAGCCAATTTAACCATTCCACATTTGGAAAGAGGCAGATATAATATAACTGTGCGCTATGATGGGGATGAATATCCTGAATTATATGAAGTAATATCCATTGGGGAAAAACCGGGAATCTATTCCAATAGTAATGGATATTATAGCATGATGTATGGCGAAGATTTAATATTTGTCACCAATCTTCCAAGTGATTTTGTTGGAAAGTTATATGTATATGAAGACATCAATAATAGTGAAGTACTTATACAAACAGTAGATATTGTTGATGGCAATGCAAGGGTGAATGTTTCTTTAGATTATGGAACCCATAACATATTTGCCAGAATTATAGATTATGATGAAACAAAATACGTTTTTGATAGCGATGACCCTGATGATGAGGATTTACGTCAAGTCATTACCGGTTATTTAAGTATATATCAACTTAGCATAGCTCCTTCAATTAAGGACCTCAGCGGATATGGTAATAATTTGGAAGAATCAGGCAGCGGTTATTATAGTAGAAAACTTTATTTCGGTGAAAATGTAACATTAACTGTTGAACTGCCGAGTGATGCTAATGGAATTCTATATCTCTGCCAAAAAAGGGAAATTAATAATACCGACGAAATTATTACTCTCAATCAGTTTGAAGTCATAAACGGAAAGTCAACTGTCTTCATAGATGATTTTTACGAAATAGGTTATAACACATTCTATCTTAAATACGATGATAGCAAATACCATTTATTTGATGATTTGATTAGTATAAAGCTATGTCCCACAGTAACTTACCCAGATGAAATTGTTGTAGGCGATGATGAATATATAGTAGTTACTTTGCCTAGCGATGCTAATGGAACAGTATCTGCAGCAAGTTTAGGTGATGCAGATGTGGAAAATGGCGTGGCCAGAATACCACTTTCCAATCTAAGTGTTGGAAAGCATTATTTTTATATAACTTATGAAGGAAATTATGGCCGTTATACATCTATCATTATTGTTTATCAAGAACCAAACGAATATATTGTAGTTACAAAGCCAAAATCATTTATTCACATTTCCAATTCATCCGATACGCTGACAGTAGAGCTCAATGAAGATGCAACAGGAGACATAATTGTAAAGGTAGGTGACCAGTTCTTTACAAAAACTCTTGAAGGAGGCAGAGCCACCATAACAGGAGTTAATTTGAACGAAAATGAAGAAGTTCAGCTTTCCTATGCAGGTGACAAAAAGTATGCTCCAATCGACAAAAATTCAGTTAAGCTTGGTGAAAGTAATATCACATCCAAAGCCAATGCCGATTTGAAAGTCAATGCAGCTGACATTGATGAAGGCGAAACTGCCATCATCACATTTACAATTAACACAAAGGCAAATGGAAACATCATGGTTCAGGTCGGAGATGTCAATCTTGTTGCGACCATCATAAACGGCGAAGCAAGTGTCAATGTAGACAATTTAAAAATCGGAAAATATGATGTGACTGCAACTTATGAAGGTAATGACTATGTCCTGGCGGAAAATAAAACCGCTTCATTCAACGTATACAGCAACTCCACAGGCACATTCTCACAACTATCCACTTTAATCTCAAACACTCCTGAAAATGGCATTTTAAACTTAAATAAGGATTATGTTAAAGATGCATCATCATCCAATGAAGGAATTGTCATTTCAAAAGCGATAACCATTGACGGTAAAGGCCACACTATTGATGCCAACCACACATCAAGAATATTTAAGGTTCAGGCTGCAAACGTCACTTTAAAGAATATCAACTTCATAAACGGATATTGCGCAGAAAATGGCGGTGCAATCTATTGGAGCGGTATGAATGGTGCTGTGTTTAACTGCAACTTTATAAACTGCTCTTCTGCAAGTCGTGGAGGTGCAATCTATTGGAATGGTAATAATGGAGTTATCAGCAAAGCCACCTTTGAAAATTGCATTGCAAACCTTGATGGAGGATGCATCTATATCAATGGAAACATCAACGTAGAGATAAGCGAATCTGAATTCATAGGAAATGATGCCGGAGATGTAAACAATGCAGTTTACGGTGGAACTGTCACAAACTGCAGTTTTGTTGATAGAACTGCTCCAGAAAATGTTACAAACACTACATTGATTGAAACCAGAACAATGATTATGGTTAACGTATCCAACATTTATCTTGGAGATTCAATTGAAATCACTTCATTTGTGTTCAATGAAAACAATGCACCGGTTACAGGCAATGTTGACCTGTATGCCAATTCCACTTTTATTGGATCAGAAGGTAATGGAAATTCATTCACATTCACTCCACCACAAGCAGGAAAATATCTCATTGAAGCCCGATTCGGCGGAGATTCAAATTTCAAAGCAAGTGCCGGAAACATTACCGTTAATGTAGTTCCAAATATTGTTGTGGAAATTGTTCCCGAAACTATAGAATCAGACAATGAGGGAGTAATCATTTTAGAATTCCCTGATGATGCAACCGGAACTCTTACAGTATTCATTGACGGAACACAATACAAAGTATACGAAATCATTGGAGGAATACTCAAAATAGACTTATCCCATATGAAAGGAAAATACACAATAACATTCCAGTATTCCGGAGACGACAACTACCCTGCATTTAAAAAGGATTCAGAGGTAAGCATACAGACAAACCCATCAATAACCGCTTCCAACGCCAAAGTCCTCTACTCAGCAGGAACAACATACAAAATAACAGTATACAAAAACAAAGGAATAACAGCAAACGGCGTAAACGTAGTAATAAAACAAAACAACAAAAAATTCAAGACAATAAAAACAAACTCCAAAGGAATCGCAAGCTTCAAGGTAACACAAACACCAGGAACCTACAAACTAAAAATAACATCCCTTGGAAAAACAGTAACAAAAACAATAACAGTAAAACACATAGTAACACTAAAAACAGTAAACGTCAAAAAATCCGCCAAAAAACTAATACTACAAGCAACACTCACCAAAGTAAACAAAAAATACCTAAAAAACAAATGGATAACATTCAAATTCAACGGCAAAAAATACAAAGCAAAAACAAACAAAAAAGGTGTCGCAAAAGTAACCATCAAAGCCAATATCCTGAAAAAACTCAAAGTAGGCAAAAAAATAACCTACCAGGCAACATACCTAAAAGACACCATCAAAAAAACAGCCAAAGTTAAAAAATAAGGGTCTCACCAATCCTTATTTTTCATTTTATTTTTTAAAAATGCATATCTGATTTCCTCAAGCCCTTCTTTTAATGACAGAAGAATTAAAAAAAATCATGCGGAACATAAAATCAGTTATATACCTTAAAAAACAAAGTATTACTCATGAATTTAAACTCAAAATTTAATTATAGGGATTTTATAATATTCATAGTGCCCGTTCTAATATTCTCATTATATCTTTATATATATAATCCGGGCATTTTGACCGCTGCTTCATTCAGCCAGCTTCACCAAATTGCTACAGGCGAATTTACCGGCGCATATCCGATATTGCACACAATTATTGAGATGATATGTCTTAAAATCTATGCATCCCCTGCATCAATCGGCGCTTTCCAGATACTGGTATTCAGCCTTATTTGGATGCTTATATGCAACTATCATCGTGATGATACAAAAAGCGACAGTAACGGATTCGTATTGCAGTTTATCATAACAATGATTGTCTGTCTGATTCCGATAAATGCAATTTATTCAATTACATTGTCAAGCAATATCCTATTCAGCTATGCTGTGCTCTTTTTATGTTTCCTGATTAAGGTAATAATCGACAGAAACGGTCAAATCAGCAGCAAGCTTGCAATAATGATTGCAGTGACACTTGCATTCATAAGCGGACTGAACACCTTTGGAATTTACGTATCAGTGCTTTCATTGATAATAATCATGGCATATCTCTTTATAAAGAAAACTCCTCAGGATGCATTGATAAAGCTTGGTCTTATAAGCGTTGTTTGCATAGTCCTCATTACATCCATAGGCATGATATATCAAACCGATGCCAACAACAACTTCCCCGCAAATGATGCATTTGAAGATGGAGTAAATCTTGAAAATGCTAAAAGTCAGTTTTTCAAGGGAATCAATGACGTTCCAAGGGAAGGCTTTGAAAATGCAACTCAGGTAAATGTCAAAACAGACAAGTTCAAGTCACTGAATTCAATTGTTGACATGACACGTGAAAACATCATCCTTGACGGGCTTTTAAACAGTCCTATAGTCTATGTGATTCTGTCAATAATTCTTCTTGGATTCATTTATTACACAACAAATTCCCATGAAATATTTTTAATTTTCATTCCGAATCTGTTGAACATGGTAATATGCCTTGTGAGTGGTCAAAATAATCTTTATTCAAATCTGCTGGTCTGCTATTTGATAATAATAATTCTGGCAAATATGTGGCCAAGCCTTAAATCTCAAGGGACTGAAACCCCTGCGCCTGCCAGAACCGAACAGCCAGCTAGAGTTATGAGCCAACCAAAAGAGTATGTTCCTCCAAAAGCTGAAATGAACCAACCTCAAGAGGAATATCAGACTGTTGATTATCAACTTGAAGAATTGACCTTGGATGAAGGCACAAATCAAAGAATCGAATATGAAGATGGCGGATCTGATTTGGTGGATGAAATTCTAAATGAAATTAAAAACGAAAAGAAATGATGATTGATTTATATAATATGAAAAATAATAATTTAATTACAAAAAGGATTAAGTTGAAATTTCTTTTTAAAGGTGATTAAATGGATAAAAAGGAATTGATAATAATCGGAATAGTAATCGTTATCTTTATAGTGGTTGCAGGTGTCATGCTCTCCCCTTCAACCGGGGCGAAGGACACCGAATTGAAAATGCTTAATAACGGAACCCTTGGAGAAAACGGTACAATATACATCAAGTTAACCGATGCACAAAAGCAATCATTGGCTGATAAGCCAGTTACAGTAAAAATTACTGATAAAAGCGGAAAAGAAGTTTTATCAAAAACTGTCAAAACACACGTTACCGGCGTTGCAATCGTTAAACTTGCCAAGATGAGTCCAGGAGAATATGAGGTTAAGGTAAGCTATGACGGAGACAACAACTATACGGCAAGCAGTCTCAAAGAAAAAATCAATGTCAAGTCAGGTTATGTTGAAGAGGATATTAACATGACTGCAATGATTGGAAGCGATACCGATACAACAGACACACAAACAGCATCCCCTGATACATCTACTGATTCATACAATTCATATACACCTGACTACAGTGACACATCACAGGACAGCTCCGACACAGGCAGTGATGATGATGACAGTGGCACTGCAGTAATTGATGAAAACGGTAACGAAGCGGAAACTGTAATTGATGAAAACGGCCACGAAGTACCCGAAACATGATAAGGAATTTAACTTCCTTATTTTTTTATTTTTTTACAGATAGATAACACCACAACTTTAAATGAAATTTATAGATTAAACATATTAAATCAAATCTGCATCCAAGAAAAATAAAACCAACACCTGAAAATATTAAAAATATAAACCATCCAATTAAAATAATGAATTCAAAAATGAGTGCCCGAGAAGCCTGATTAAATATTTTCATTTAACTGATTTATACCCCCTAAAAAACAGAAATTATAATACCCAAAAAGGGAGGTATTTCATGGCAATTTCAAAATCCACAAAAGACAATTGGGAAAGTGAAATCAACAAAAAAGGTGGCGTCAGTATTGAAAAGCAATTGGCTGTGCCTTACACAGAAGATGATTCATACGCTGCATTAATGAAAACTGTCGACAAGATTACCCACGGCAAAATTTTCGATGAAGACAAGGAATCCAAAGCCATGCTATTCGGCATTCAGCAAAGTGTCGTGGCACGTGCACTGAATTTCAAAGGATATGCCTATGTAGAAGCTATCGGAAGCGACGCTTCAATGTTATATCTGAAAGTTAAAAAGGCCAATGCCGATGCAATCATTGAAGAGCTGTTCAACCTGTTTACAGACATTCTTGAAAAGGACTACACAAAGACAACCACAACAGAATCATTAATCGCCAGAACAAACGTGAAAGGCCAAGATGTTGAAACCGCAGTATACGGATCAGATGAATACAACAAAATCAGATATAAAAACAAGAACAGAGGCAGCGCTTGGTCAGGCGTTATAACACTCATTGTTGGATTAGTAATGTTTTTAGGAGCTGCAAGTGGAAATTATGTGCTTAGAGGAACAAACAGCAGTGAAGCATTGCTTGTAGTGTCACTGCTTGTGATGGCATATGGAGGATACAAGATATATTCGGCCACAAAATCCAATGATGCGCCCAACACCAAAAATCCACAGCCGGTAAAACAAAATACAAAAACACCCAGCGAAAAAACATCAAAGCCAGAACCTGAAAAAAGAAAAGTGCAAAGCAAAACAACACCTAAAAAAACATCAAAGCCAGAACCTGAAAGAAAAGTACAGAGCAAAACAACACCTAAAAAAACATCAAACAACAACAAGACAATAGCAATAGTTGCAATTGCAGTTATAGCTCTGATAGCCATTGTCGGCTTTGGATTGATTAACTCAGGCTCAGACAACACATATTCCGACAGCAGTTATAACAGCGGCCAATCAGGATTTGGAAGTTCAGCCGACCTATCCAACACAAAGATAATAATAACGGACGCCCATGACAACGCAGGATGGTGCTTTGTCTGGGGTTATGTAGACCCAGTACCAGCAGATTCTGATTATTCAATGCTTAGAACATATTACTATGATGCAAAAGGAAATATCATAACATATCATGACAGTCAAATCAACCAATCAAGTAAGGTTGGTGATTCCTACATTCTCGATGACTGTGATATGAACAAGAAAAAAGTAGCCGAAGTTTCAGTAACACTATTCGACAGTGCACACAATAACGTGACAACTGCTACATACAAGGTAAAATAGATATTATTGGAGCAATCATGCTCCACTTTTTTTAATTTTTAAATTAAATGTTGACATTTGCAACAATCAACTCTTTCAAAAAAAATTCGAAGCTACGGCAGTGCAACTTCGAATCGGATTTTTCACGACTTGTTAATCAGTCATTTAAAATATTGATTTTAATAGCATATAAATGAATTGGTTTGAATCAAAAAATTACACAAAACTTATCTAAATCACCAATATCAAAATTTCTGAGAAAAAATAAGAAAATAGAATGATTTAAAATTATAACACTTACTGAATCATAATTTGAAACCAGTTCCAATAAATTGGGCAACATCACGACCAGTATCGTCACTTATATCAACATTGACAATGGAAGATGTCCTGCCGTCCTTTCTGCATGTTGCATGAGCTATCAGCTTTTCTCCTTTTGGAGCGGAAAGATAATGAATGTCAACCTGCTGTGCAACAGTAAGCTGGTGTATCTGATTTGAGAGAACAGCAAAAGCAAAATCAGCCAATGTAAATATTACTCCCCCCATAACACCACCGTAAGCGTTTCTATGATTGTCAGTTAATTTCAAAGAGCATATTGCATAATCTTCACTCAGTTCATCCAATGTAACGCCAGTATCAACTGCAAACTTGTCCTTGTAGAAGAACTCCCTTGCACTTTCAATATCATCAAAATTTGCCATTTTTTCACCTAGAATTAATTATAGTTCACAAAATACTTAAAATTTTTGAACATGAAATCATCTATTCAAATATGAAATTACCCATACTGCGATAATTGACAACAGACATGAGACGATGATTGCCGGAGGATAAAACAGATATCCGATTACCATACCTATTCCAACAAAGACAATTGTTGATACGAATACCAGATTATTCTTCAATGCAAGCATCAGGGCAACGTTTCCCTTATCCGCATTCTTCAAGGCTTTTGATGTGACAATGGATATAATTGCAACGACGATAAAATCAATCCCATAGCATGCCTGAGGCACAAACGAATAAAAGTTATGTGAAACGAATACTGAAAGGTATGGAATCAGTGACAATACAAACATTGACGCTCCAATTGACCATATAACAGCAGTGTCAATTTTATTTACGATGGAAAATAGATTGTTGTTGTAGTTCCAGTAATTGAAACATACAATAAAGCTGATTATATAAGCCAAAAATTCGATTCTCAAATCGAACAGATCCTGCCAGGTACCGCCTGAAGCCATTGTTATTTCCAAAACAAGAACTGTCAATATGATAGCTATAATTGCATCGAACAAAGCTTCAAATCTTCCACTGCTTTCAATTTCAGATTTTGTGAAAATTGCTATGAAAAACCAATAGATGGTGGCTATGATACATGAAATAAATATTCCTGGAGTATAGACTGTGTATGTGACCAAAAATCCGATTAGAATAACTATTACTGGAACATATCGCCAAAAGTTCTTAAGGTTTATTTTCTTAAGTTTAGCATTATATGGATTTGCACGGATTATAAGAAAAGTGGACAGATTATAGCATGCATTTGTGGCCAAAAATAAAATTCCAAACATCGTTTGAGCCGGAACTGACTGAGGATTCAGGGAAACCCATGATGCAAAATATGGAAGAATTGAAATGATAAATATCAATACACCGTAAACCACCACAATCAGGTTGTTTATCTCATCAACCATCTGGAAAAGGTTGTGGTCATTATACCAAGTGTTGAATATGATTAAAAAGCAGATTCCATAAATAAGATAGCTTGCATTTAAAGATATGACCCCCTCCCATGTTGGAGCGGGAGGTTGAGCCAGCTTCAATACCAGAACAGTGATAATAATTGCAAGAATTGCATCCATGAATGTTTCGAATCTATCAGTTTGCATGATAAGATATTGGACTTTATGATAGATAAAATATACACAATCAAGGATTTGGGTACTTCGCCCGGAGGCGAAGCATTATCCTCTTTTTGTGTTGAATTCATCCTTTGAACGTATTCCGACAAGTGAAGCGAATACTGCCAGAATACATGCGACTGTACAAATAAGACAGATTGTCTGAGATGCCTGAACAATCATTGCAGCATATTCCGGTGCCAGCTGCAGAGATCCCATTACCCATGCGAATACCAATGTCAAAAGACCAAGACTCATGGTCTGACCTATTGTCCTCATTGTTGCCTGTGAAGCGGAAGCTGTTGGAGCATACTTCGGAGGAACTGAACTCATTATTGCATTCATGTTTGGGCTTGAGAAAAGTCCCATGCCTATACCCTGCAAAATCATGGCCAATATGACTATATAAAGTGGAGTGTCGCCGTTTAAAAATGACAATATTGCCAGTGCAATTGCAGCAATTCCGATTCCGACTGCCGCAAGCTTTTGCGGATGTATCTTATCCGACAGCTTTCCGGCATTCGGAGCCATGATTGCCATTATGACAGGAGTGATTATCAATATCAAACCGGACATCTGAGCATTCCAACCGCGCACATACTGGAAATGATAATTCAGGATTGTTGTAACCACCATAATTGCAAGATAGCTGCATAGAGCAGCCACATTGGATGATGTAAACTTTCTGTTTTTAAATAAATTCATGTTGAACACAGGAGAGTCCTGTCTAAGCTCATATGCTCCGAATATGCACAGCATGACAATCCCAACCATTGTCAGAATTACTCCCTGAGTATTTACCAGTGAAGTGAAGCCGTATATGAATGTCAGTATGCCTATTGCCCAAAGAATTGAACCTAACTTATCGATTGGCTGACCTTCATAGGTTTTCCACTCCTGCGGGATTTTTACCATCATTAGAATTATACATAATACCAAAAATGGAATTACAAAGTAAAACATTGATCTCCAGCCGAGATTTTGAACCAGAAATCCGCAGATTACTGGTGAAAGGGATGTTGCAAGGTATACTCCAGTTACAGTAAAGCCCAATGCCTTTCCCCTGTTTTGGGGTTTGACGGCCTGTACAACCATTGCCATTGCAGATACATTTAAAAATGCCACACCTGCTCCCTGAACTATTCTGAATATCATAAATGATTCTGTTGAAAATGACAAGACCGCACCGATTGATCCTATCAGATACACGATGATTCCGGCAAGAAGGGATTTTTTAACACCGAATTTTCCTGAAATCTGACCTGCAGGAACTGTGAAAACCGCCACGACCAGGAAAAATATTGTCGGAATCCAGTTTTGGATAACGTTATTCATTACAAATTCCTGTGCAATTGCCGGAACACCGATTATTATTCCGTTTGAGAGAAAAACTGCAAAAAAAGATGTAATGAATGATACAAATATTACGATTGTTTCAAAATCTATTTTCATAAATAACTACTCTCCAACAAGTTTCATTGAATTGATTGATATTTCCTTGATTCTTTGCTTTAACTCATCATCATCCGGAGTTAATCCCACTTCAATCTCCCATTCTTTAGAGACCTTTCGAATTTTCGGAACAATATCATTGGCTTTAGAAGTTGTCTTCAGCATGTACTTTCGGCGATTGTTAGGATTGACCTTTCTTTCGACATATCCCATATCCTCAAGTTTTTTGACGATTTTGGCAATATTTCCTTTGCTTTGGCCGGAAAAGTTTACCAAATCATCCTGAGAGGAATTGGGATTTTCATAAATCATCATTATGTATTTTATCTCATGGCCCAAGTCCAAATCATTCAATCGGGAATTCAAGTACTTCAGCTGACTTTTAGACAGATTATGAATCCATGCTATGAATGGAGCATTTTCAAAAATTTCTTCATCCATAAAAATAGTTTAATATAATACAATATAAATGTTTCCAATGAAACTGTTTAATGTGAAACAAAATTCTCATCAAAATGACCCTTGACGAGAGCATAGAATTGCCCAGCCTCAAAATCAAAATCAGTGTTGAATGAATTATATGCCAAATCGCAATCCTTTTTCAAATCATATTCAAAATCAGGTTTTGTGGAGAATAGCTTATCAAAGCAAGATGCAGGACTTTCAGGAAATGGAACATCACCAAATGAAACCTTGTCGATTGACATTTTCATGGCACAGGAAAGGACAGTAAGCTGAAGGGCAGATGCATAAGCGTCATAATACTGGCCATAATCAAGATTAACATCAAAATATATTACAAAATTAAGCATCACATGGGAAACCCAAATCAGAGAATTGGGTTCATATTTTTCCAGCTGCAAATCAACGAACTTGAAAATCAAATCCGGAAAATCCTTATCTGAATTCTCCTCACAGTATTTTACAAACTCCTTGAATGAGTAATTGGTCAGATAATTGATGTAGGCCTCCTTAATCTTTTCATCACAGGAATACTTTGAAATTTTCTTTAAATCCTTTGGCCTTAAGACTTTTCTTTTGATTAACATTCACCCACCGCAATTGACTGTCTGATTTATTTGCTCAATTCACAACTTATTTTTTAAATCAACAACTTTATCCAAAGAAACACCAGAAATCCTAGAAATCTCCTCAACAGACAAATCAGAAT